>Ga0209958_1000114_pt1 | contig 258573 bp, 235 predicted proteins | sample ThiBio_inoc_plan_FD_183942 | JGI IMG/M metagenome (GOLD analysis project Ga0209958, IMG submission 183942) | Wastewater bioreactor microbial communities from Cape Town, South Africa - Thiocy_inoc_plan (SPAdes) | ecosystem: Engineered > Bioremediation > Thiocyanate > Unclassified | place: South...
GCCTCAAGCCGCGCAAACTGCTCATCCGTCAGCCAGAAAAGGTGATCGTTCATCCAAAGGCTCCCTTCGGGAACCTTGAATCACAACGCCGCTGCGGGGGAAAGCTATTTTATAGGTCCTGACCCTAACGCAAGACACACAACCTTGCCATGCCGAAAGTTCCCTTTCGCTGACCACCGGCAGGTGTAGACTGACCAACTGAACTGATCAGTACAGTCTGTGAGGCCGCCATGAACCGCAAACCCGTCGTCGCCGTGGTAATTCTGGCCGCACTCGCCGGTGGCGGCTGGTGGTTGGCCCACCGTCCCGTGGCCGATACCGGGGTGCTGACCCTGTCCGGCAACGTGGACGTCCGTCAGGTGGACCTGTCGTTCCGCGTCGAGGGCCGTCTGGCCAAGCTGCTGGTGGAAGAAGGCGACCGCGTCACCGCCGGCCAAGTGGTGGCCGAACTGGATGACGGTTACCTGAAGGACGCGGTCCGGGTAGCGGAATCCCGGCTGGCAGCGCAAGAGGCGCAACTGGCCAAGCTGGAAGCCGGCAACCGCCCGCAAGAAATCGCCCAGGCCAAGGCCGAATTGGAAAAGGCCGAGGCGGCGCTGACCAACGCCCGGGCCACCTATGACCGCCGTGCCGCTTTGCCGGTGGATTCCACCATTTCCCGTCAGGCCCTGGACGACGCCCGCAACGTGCTGCGTCAGGCGGAAGCAACGGCGTCGCGCGCCCGCCAAGCCCTGGACCTGTCGCGCCAAGGCTTCCGCGAGGAAGACATCAGCATCGCCCGCGCCCAAATGGAGGGCGAACGCGCCACCTTGGACCTGATGCGTAGGCGGCTGGCCGACGCGGTGCTGAGCGCCCCGTCCGACGGCATCGTCATGTCCCGGGTGCGCGAGCCCGGTTCCATGACCCTGCCCGGCTCGACGGTGGCGACCGTGGCGCTGTCGTCACCCATGCAGGTGCGCGCCTGGGTGGCCGAACCCGATTTGGGCAGGGTCCAACCCGGCATGGCGGCCGACATCGTCACCGATGGCGGACGCACCTATCACGGTCAGGTGGGATTCATCTCGCCGGTGGCCGAGTTCACGCCGAAAACGGTGGAAACCCGCGAATTGCGCACATCCCTGGTCTATCGCCTGCGCGTCGTGGTGTCCGACCCCGACGAAGCCCTGCGTCAGGGCATGCCGGTGACCTTGCATCTGACCCCGGCGCCCCAGTGATGCCGGCCGCCGTCACCCTGACCGGGGTGGGCAAAAGTTTCGGCCGCACCCCCGCCATCCGCCAGCTTTCGGCCCGCATCGAAAGCGGCCGTGTCACCGGTCTGGTCGGCGCCGACGGGGCCGGCAAGACCACCTTGATGCGGCTGATGGCGGGGTTGATGAAACCCGACCAAGGCGACATCCGGATCCATGGCAGCATCGGCACCATGCCGCAACGCTTCGGCCTGTACGAAGATTTGACGGTGGCCGAGAACATGCGGCTTTACGCCGAATTGCGCGAACTGCCCGCCGCCGACCAACCCGCCACCTTCGCCCGCCTGCTGGGCTTCGCCGGACTGGACGGCTTTCAGTCGCGGCTGGCCGGCAAGCTGTCGGGCGGCATGAAGCAGAAACTGGGACTGGCCTGCGCCCTGCTGGCCACGCCCGACGTGTTGCTGCTGGACGAACCCAGCGTCGGCGTCGATCCGGTGTCGCGCCGGCAACTTTGGGCCATGGTGGGCGACTTGGCCGCGCAAGGCGTGGCGGTGGTGTGGAGCACCGCCTATCTGGACGAAGCCGAACGTTGCGACCACGTGCTGCTGATGGACAAGGGGCAGTTGCTGCATGAAGGCCCGCCCGACCAGCTGACCGCCCGCGTCGCCGGGCGCTGCTTCGTCGCCAAGGGGGGCGACCGCCGCAAGCTGCAAGCCTTGGCCGCCGCGTCCCCCCATGTGCGTGACGCGCTGATCCAAGGGGCCAGCGTGCGACTGGTGCTGGAAGCCGGTTCCCCGCCCCCCCCTTTGCCCGACTGCACCCTGGAACCGGTGGCGCCGCGTTTCGAGGACGCTTTCGTCACCCTGCTGGACGATTCCGGCCCCATCCCCGCCCTGCCGCCGCGCCCGTCCCCCCCGGCCCATGCCGACGGCATCGCCGTGCGGGCCGACGATCTGGTCCGCCGCTTCGGCGACTTCGTCGCCGTCGACCATGTCAGCTTCGACGTCAAGCAAGGCGAAATCTTCGGTCTGCTGGGCCCCAACGGCGCCGGCAAGTCCACCACCTTCCGCATGCTGTGCGGTTTGCTGCCGGCAAGCGGCGGCAAGGCGCTGGTGGGTGGGCTGGATTTGGCGAAAGCCGCCGCCATGGGTCGTCAGCGCCTGGGCTACATGTCGCAGAAATTCTCGCTGTACCCGGAATTGTCGGTGCGCCAGAACCTGACCTTCTTCGCCGGCATCTATGGCCTGTCGGGCAACGCCAAGCGTCAGGCCATCGCCACCATGGAACGGGTCTTCGCCCTGGAACCCATGGCCGGGTCCGATGCCGGCACCCTGCCCTTGGGCTTCAAACAGCGTCTGGCCCTGGCCTGCGCCATCATGCACGCGCCTGACACCTTGTTCCTGGACGAACCCACATCGGGCGTCGATCCCTTGGTGCGGCGCGAATTCTGGTCGCATATCAACGCCATGGCGGCGCAAGGGGTGTCGGTGCTGGTCACCACCCATTTCCTGGACGAAGCGGAATATTGCGACCGCATCGGTATCGTCTATGCCGGAAAACTGATCGCCATCGGCACCCCTGACCAGATCAAGGCCCGAGTGCGCAGCGCCGCCAATCCCGATCCCACCCTGGAAGACGCTTTCGTCGCCCTGGTCGAGGAGGCGAACCGATGATGAAGCCCCGCCGCCTTGTGGCGCTGATGGTCAAGGAAACCCTGCAGATCCGCCGCGACCCGTCCAGCCTGTACATCGCCTTCGCCCTGCCGCTGGTGCTGTTGTTGCTGATCGGCTTCGGGGTGTCTTTGGACGCCAAGGACATCCGGCTGGCGGTGGTGTTGGAACAACCCACCCCCCAGGCCCAATCGCTGGTCGCCGCCTTCCGCGCCTCGCCATTTTTCGTCGTCGACGAACTGCGCCTGCGCCAGGACGCCGAGGCCGGCCTGGTATCGGGGCGTTACCGGGCCGCCGTGCTTCTGGCCAACGATTTCCAATCCCGTTTCAACCGGGGCGCCGAGGCCCCCATCCAGGTGCTGCTGGACGGCACCGACGCCAACACCGCCCGGCTGGCCAAGGGTTATGTCGAGGGGGTATGGGCCAAGTGGCTGGCCTACGAAGCCCGATCCACCGCCCGATCCACCGCCTTGCCCATCACCGTGGAAAGCCGGGTCTGGTTCAACCCGGCCCTGGAATCGCGCCATTTCCTGATCCCCGGCCTGATCGCCATCATCATGACGCTGACCGGGACCATCCTGACGGCGTTGGTGGTGGCCCGCGAATGGGAACGCGGCACCATGGAAGCACTGATCGCCACCCCCGTCGGCCGTGTCGAGTTGCTGGTGGGAAAACTGGCGCCCTATTTCGTCCTGGGCATGGGCGGCATGGCTTTGTCGGTGGTGGTGGGAATGACGGTCTACGACGTGCCGTTCCGGGGCTCGTGGTGGGTGCTGACCGTGTGCTCGGCGCTTTATATGGCATGTTCGCTGGCCATGGGCCTGCTGATATCCACCATCGCCAAGAACCAGTTCGTCGCCGGTCAGGTGGCGTTGATCGCCGCCTTCCTGCCCGCCTTCATGCTGTCGGGCTTCGTCTTCGAACCGTCCAGCATGCCGCTGCCCATCGAGCTGTTGTCCCGCGTCGTCGCGGCGCGCTATTTCGTCACCATCTTGCAGACCTTGTTCCTGGCCGGCGACGTGTGGAGCGTGATCGTGCCCAATTCCCTGGCGCTTTTGGCCATTGCCGCCTTCTTCCTGGGCCTGACCTGGAAGCGCACCCGCAAAAGCCTGGAGTGACCCCCATGTTCGGCCGCATCCGATCGCTGATCATCAAGGAAATGCTGGCGTTGTGGCGTGACCCGAAAAGCCGCTTCGTCATGATCGTCCCGCCGTTGATCCAATTGGCGGTGTTTTCCTATGCCTGTACCTATGACGTCAAACAGGCGTCGCTGGCGCTGCTGAACCAGGATGGCGGGCTGGCGGCGCGGGAACTGGTGGCGCGTGTCGCCGGCGCCCCGGCCTTCGCCGACCTGGTGATGGTCGCCACCGAAGAACAACTTCGTGACGCCATCGATTCCCGCCGCGCCATGGCGGGTCTGCGCATTCCCCAGGATTTCAGCCGCAAGGTCGAACAGGGCGCCGGCGCCAGCGTGCAGGTGATCCTGGACGGAAGACGCTCCAACAGCGCCCAGATCGTTTCCGGCTATCTGCAAACCATCATCGCCGACCACAATGCCGAACTGGCCCCCGCCACCCGCGTCCCCACCCTGGTGGCGCGGTCGTGGTTCAACCCCAACCTGGAAAGCATCTGGGTGGTGGTGCCGGGATTGGTCGGCGTGCTGACCCAGGTGGTGGCGCTGGTGGTCACCGCGCTGTCGGTGGCCCGCGAACGCGAGTTGGGCACCTTCGAGCAATTGCTGGTCACCCCCCTGCGACCATGGGAAATCCTGGTCGGCAAGACCATGCCGGCACTGTTGATCGGGCTGGTGGAAAGCAGCCTGATCATCGCCGTGGCCGGATGGTGGTTCCAGGTGCCGCTGACCGCGTCCCTGGTTCTGGTTTACGCGGCGGTGGTGGCCTTCGTCGCCTCGGTGATCGGGGTCGGGCTGTTCATCTCGGCTTTGTGCGGCACCCAACAGCAGGCCATCTTGGGGGCGTTCTTCTTTCTGGTGCCGACCATGATCCTGTCGGGATTCGCCACCCCGGTGGAAAACATGCCCGACTGGCTGCAAGTGGTGACCCTGGCCAATCCGGTGCGCCACTTCCTGCATCTGATCTGGGGGCTGTTCCTCAAAGGCATCGGCCCGGCCCAGGCCTGGGACAGCATCTGGCCCATGCTGGTGATCGCGGCGGTTACGCTGACGGGCTCCGCTTTCGCCTTCCGTCGCAGGCTTTACTGAAATGGTCCTTTTGCTGCTCGCGCCGCAGCCAGCCGCGCGGATTGCGCCGTAAGCCATCGCGCAGGGCATCAAGCGCGGTGGCGATGGGCTGGCCGGCATAGGCCCGCATGGGCACGACGCGAGCACGGGCCAACCCCGCTTCGCCTTCCGGTCCCACGTCGACGACGAAGACCATGGAACAGCCGCGAAGCGCCCGGATGCGCGGCGTCAGCTTCTCATGGTCGCCGTCCTGGGCCAGACCGTGGCGGAAAGCCCGCGTCGCCACGTAACGATAGCCTTCGGCGGACACGTCGAAGATCAGCAGATGCCGTGCCCATCCCAGATGGGCGTCCACATGGGTCATGTCCTGGGTGGCGACAGCGATCTTCATCAGTTCCCCCCTGTTTTAGCGACCTCTCCGCGGGCGATGGTCAACGCCTTGACCATGGCGTGCACATCCATGCCCGGCTGCAAATTCAAATCGGCCTGGGCCGCGCTGGATATCTGCGCCCACAGCTGGGTGGCGCCGCATTCCAAGATGACGTCCACCAGACCGGACTCTCCGTGACTGACCGACAGCACCTTGGCCGGCAACACGTTGCGCACCGACACCCGGCCGGGATGGTCCAGCGCGATGGCCACGTCGCTGGCCTGGACCCGCAACCGGACGGTCGACCCCAAGGCCAGGTGGTTGCGGGCCATGACCAGGCTGCCCCCGGCAAAGCGCAAGACGGTCATGCCCGATTGGGAATCGTGGGCTTCCACCTTGGCGCGGATCACCGAGCCGGCTTCCCAGCGACCGGTCAACGGGCGCAGTTCGGGGCGCGACAGCAAGTCCTCGGTGGGGCCGATGGCCGCCATCCTGCCCTGGTCCATCAACACCAGGGTGTCGGCCAGGGTCAGCACCTCGTCCATGGAATGGCTGACATAAAGGATGGGGATGCCGAAGCGCTTGGAAAGCGCCCCGATGAAGGGCAGCACCTCGGCCTTGCGGTTGGCGTCCAAGGCGGCCAAGGGTTCGTCCATCAGCAAGATGCGCGGGGACGCCAAAAGCGCACGGCCGATGGCGACGCGCTGTTTCTCGCCGCCCGACAAAAGCGCCGGACGACGGTCCAGAAGGTGCTCGATGCCCAAAACATCCACGACGGCGTCGAATTCCACCTTGCGCTCGGCCGGCGGCACCCGGTCGCGGCCGAAATTCAGATTGGCCCGCACCGACAGATGGGGGAACAGCCGCCCGTCCTGGAACACGTAACCCAGGCGGCGGTGTTCGGGGGGAACGTCGATGCGCTCGGCCCGGTCGAACAGCACCCTGCCGTCCACCACGATGCGGCCCTGGTCGGGCCGCGCCAAGCCGGCCACCATGTTGATCACCGAGGTCTTGCCCGAGCCGGACGGGCCGAACAGGGCGGTGACCCCCGCCCCCGCCTTCAAAGTGACATCGACGCGGAAGCGGCCTTGCTGGCGGATGATGGACAGGTCCAGCATGGCCCTAGCCTTTCAACCGGGCCTGGACCCGGCGCGACAGAATTTCCGAGGCCATGAGCGCGGCGAAGGCCACCACCACCGATATGACGCAAAGCCGCAAAGCCGCCGCATCCTCGCCCGGCACCTGGGTCAGGGCGTAAAGGGCGATGGGAAGCGTCCGGGTCTCGCCGGGGATGTTGGAGACGAAGGTGATGGTGGCGCCGAATTCCGACAGCGAACGGGCGAAAGCCAGGATCACCCCGGTCAGGATGCCCGGCATCACCAAGGGAAGCGTGACGGTGAAGAAGGTGGCGAAGGGTCCACACCCCAGGGTGCGGGCGGCCTGTTCCAAACCCCGGTCCACCCCTTCCAGCGACAGGCGAATGGCGCGCACCATCAACGGGAAGGCGATCACCGCCGAGGCGATGGCGGCGCCCTTCCAGGTGAAGGCCACCGAGATGCCGAACCAGTCGTAAAGCGCCGAACCGATCACGCCCCGGCGTCCCATCAGCACCAGCAGGAAATACCCCACCACCACCGGCGGCAACACCAAGGGCAGATGGATCAGCCCGTCCACCAGGGTCTTGCCGGGAAAATCCCGGCGCGCCAACAGCCAGGCGCAGCCGATCCCCAACGGCAACGACCCCGCCACCGCCCAGCCGGACACCAGCAGGGACAGGTACAGGGCTTCCAGTTCCAGATCCGTCAGGGTGAACATGGGCGGGGCGATCCCTTGTGCAGCGCAAACCGTTATATAGGTCAGCTATACACCCATAAATTCCACAAGACAAGAACCCGAGCGATCCCCTACCCTGGCCAGCCTTGAACACGGAGGAAGACCATGAGCCGCAACATCGATTCCCGCCTGGCGCAACTTGGCATCACCCTGCCGGTCCCGGCGGTGGCGGTGGCCAATTACGTGCCTTACGTGGTGGTGGGCGACCTGGTCTTCGTGTCCGGGCAATTGCCCATGGAAAACGGCAAGCCCGTCGTGTTGGGTCATTTGGGCGCGGAAGTTTCGCTGGAAGACGGGGTACGCGCCGCCCGTCTATGTGCGCTGAACCTGCTGGCCCAGGCCAAGGCCGCCTGTGACGGCGACCTGGACCGGGTCAAGCGGCTGGTGCGCATGACCGCCTTCGTCGCCAGCACGCCCGATTTCACCGACCAGCCCAAGGTGGTCAACGGCGCGTCCGACCTGATGGTCGAAGTCCTGGGCGACGCCGGCCGCCATGCCCGCGTCGCCGTCGGGGCGCCGTCCTTGCCGCTTAACGTCGCGGTAGAAATCGAAGCGGTGTTCCAGATCGGGTAACCAGCCAGATCCCCGCCGCCACCGGGACGATGCCGACGAAATCCACCCACATCACCGTCTCGTCCATGATCAGCCAGCCGAACAGCACGCCCAAGGGCGGGATCAGGAAGTGCCAGGCGCTGGCGGCGGTGGCGCTGCTGACCTTCAGCAGGTGGAACCAGATGGCGTAGGCGATGACCGACGCCAGCAGCACCTGATAGGCCAGCGAGAACCAAAATTCGCCGCTGGGATCAATGGCGGCCAGACCGCCTTCCAGCACCCAGGCCGGCCCGGCCAGAAAGGCAGAGGCGGCGGCCAATTGCACCGACAGACCGCCGAAGCCGGCGCCGGTGATGCCCAGCCGCTTGAACAGGATGGCACCCCCCGACAGCGCCACCAGCGCGCCCAACGGCCACAGCATGTCCCCCCAATCGTCGGTGCCGGCGACAATGCGATGGCGCAGGATGAAAACGACGCCGACCACCCCCAGCCCCAGCCCCAGAACCTTGCGGGCGTTCAACCGCTCGTCCAGCAGCAACGCCGCCAGACAGGCGGTCAGCACCGGGTTGGCGCTGACGATGATGGCGGTCAACCCGGCCGGCACGTGGCGCATGCCCAAATACGACAATCCTAGATAGACGGCGTGGTTGGCCACCCCGATGATTGCCAGTCCCAGCATCTGTCGACCGCTGGGCAGGCGCTCGCGCAAGGCCACGGCCAGAACCAGGGTGACCAAGGCGGCAATGGCGAAGCGGACCGACAGCAGGGTCAGCGGCGGCGCATGGGCCAGCCCCAGGCGGGCGACGGCGAAGACCGACGACCAGATCAGGCAGAAAATGGCGATCAGCCAGGGAAGCGTGGTGCGTTGGCGGATAACGGCGATCATGGAAGCATCCCTGTTTCTTGTTGTCTGACGCCAAGATTAGCCCCCGGCCGTGACATTTAGAAATTAGATGATAATATACTTTTCATCGCATTCGTGAATGGTGATGCCATGAGCAGCCTGGACCTTGAATTGCTGCGCACCTTTGTCGGCATCGTCGATTGCGGCGGTTTCACCCGCGCCGGCGAACGTCTGAACCGCACCCAGTCGACCATCAGCCAACAGATCAAACGCCTGGAAGACCATGTGGGGCAACCTCTGCTGATCCGCCAGGGGCGCGGCGTCGCTTTGACCAGTGCCGGCGAGACTTTGTTGACCTATGCCCGGCGGATGATCGCGCTCGACGACGAAGCCCGCGCCCTGCTGGTGCGCAAGGAAAGCGGCGAGATCATCCGCTTCGGCGTCTCCGAGGATTTCGCCGGCCGCCACCTGCCCGGCGTGCTGGCGGCGTTTTCGCGGGCCAATCCCCAGGTACGCCTGGATGTGCGCGCCGATTTGTCGGTGCGTCTGCGCGCCGACTACGACCAGGGCGAACTGGACGTCGCGCTGTTCAAGGTGGACGAACCGGTGGCCGGAGCCCATGGCTCGTGGCAGGAACGTTTGATGTGGAGCGCCGCGGCCCATCACCCCCTGCCCGATTTGGAACCGGTGCCCTTGGCCTTGTTCCCCCAGGGCTGCCTGTTCCGTCGCCAAGTGGTGGAACGGCTGGACCGCATGGGCCGGCCGTGGCGGGTGGCCTATGTCAGCCCCAGCCTGGCCGGGGTGCAGGCGGCGGTGGCCGCCGGCATGGCGGTGGCGCCCTTGGGACAAAGCGCCGCCCATCCCGACATCCGCGTGCTGGACCCCGCCGCCCACGGCCTGCCGGACCTGACACCGGTGTGGTTTTCGCTGATGGTGCGCCCCGGCACCCAGGCGCGGCGCAGACTGGCGGAAGCGGTGGCGCAACAGGTGGGCGCGGTGGCCGAAGCGGCCTAGCGCATTTTCACGCGAAGCGTGGACACGCGATCAGCCCAAGCGGCGATTGAGCAGCCCGGTACGGGCCATTTTTAAAGCCTCGTCTTGTTTCCCAAGACGAGGCTCACGCCTTGACGCGGCTGTCCATCAGCACCTGGTTGCCGATGCCGATGATCTTGTCCTTGCCGCTTTGCTTGGCCATGTACATGCGCTGGTCGGCTTTTTCCACCAGTTCCGACCATTGCGAGGCGCCGTCGGCGACGCGTTCCGCCACACCGATCGACGCGGTGACCGGCGAACCGTCGGGGCGCAGACCCAAACCGGCGTCACGCAGACGTCCCAGGGCGATGCGCGCCCCTTCGGCGTCGGTGTTGGGCATCAGCGCCAGGAATTCCTCGCCGCCCCAGCGCACCAGCACGTCGCCCCGCCGCAGCACCTTGCGAAGCGCGGCCGAGGCGTTGCGCAGGGTGTTGTCGCCTTCTTCATGCCCATAGCGGTCGTTGATGGACTTGAAGTTGTCCAGGTCGACGAAGGCCAAGGCCAACGGACCACTGGAGCGCACGGCGGTGATGAACTGCTGGGCGACGATTTCCTCGCCCACGCGGCGGTTATAGGCACGGGTCAGACCGTCATGGGATGACTGGTCCACCAACTGGCTCATGAAGTGCAGTTGGCTCATGCCCGACAGCGTCGACACCACCGCCAGCAGCAGCAACAGCCATTGCGCCCCCAGATGCGAGGCGAAAGGCAGCAATTGATAGCCCAGGATACCGGTCAGCAGATAAGCCAGCAGCAACGGCGCCGACAGCGCCGCCCCTTCCAGGGCGGTGATGGGGAACACCGACAGCCCGGCCACCATGACGAAGGGCAGGAAGGCGTAGCCGGCGGCGATCACCTGCTGGGCCGGATCGGTGATGGCGAACTGCGCCAGCAACGGATGGCTGATCAGGAAGAACACGGTGGGGATGGACAACAGCCACACCAAGCCCCAGCGGGCGATGGAGATGGAATCGGCCGAGCGGTAAGACAGCCCCAGCAACACGAAGGCGACCGAGGCCAGCACGCGCAAAGCCGCCAGATACATGCCCAAGGCGCGATCGAAGATGATCAGGTCGACCGGAATCCACAGCGGCGTCAGGATGGCGAAAGTGAACGCCACCAAGCGCACGCGCGACAGGATCAGCAAGGCGCGACGCCGCTGCACGAAAGCCGATTGCCTGTTTGGAATAAGAATATCGACAATTTCCGCCAGGCTCATCCCGGTGAACACCACCGACAACATCCGGGCGACGATTTGCTTTATCAAGGTCACCTTACGGCTTCCTTTACCCCACCATTACCAAGGGATGACCGTACTGCCTGACCGTTTCCCATGCAAGTGCTTTAAACATGGCCGAATCCTTCATCTTTTGCTCATTTTCCGCGCACAGCCGACCTCGCCCCGCCGATCTCGGTGGTGTACAATGGCGTCACAATTCGGCAACCCGCCCGCCAGAGGCCGATCCAACGAATGAGTGGCCTGCTTGTCCCAGAATTTCGCCATGCGAATTTCCGGGGCAGGACACGGGAGACCGAGACACCGGAGGAAAACGTGAGCCAATCCGCATCCCGCCGCCAAGGGGCGCCCCGCCATCTGCTGGACCCCGTGGAAACCGCCAGTCGTGACGAAATCTCGGCGTTACAATTGTCCCGGCTGCAATGGTCCATCCGCCACGCCTATGACAACGTCGAACATTTCAGGGTCAAATGTCAGGCGGCGCACGTCCATCCCGACGACGTGAAGACCCTGTCGGACCTGTCGCGCTTTCCCTTCACCACCAAGGAAGACCTGCGCCAGACCTATCCGTTCGGCATGTTCGCCGTGCCCATGGATCAGGTGGTGCGCGTCCACGCCAGTTCCGGCACCACCGGCAAGCCCACGGTGGTCGGCTACACCAGGAACGACATATCCATGTGGGCCGACATGGTGGCGCGATCCATCCGCGCCGCCGGCGGCCTGCCCGGCGACCGCTGCCACATCTCTTATGGTTATGGCCTGTTCACCGGGGGCCTGGGCGCCCATTACGGCGCCGAGCGCCTGGGCTGCACCGTCATCCCCATGTCGGGCGGCCAGACGGAAAAGCAGGTGCAGCTGATCGCCGACTTCCAGCCGCAGATCATCATGGTCACCCCCAGCTACATGCTGGCGGTAGCCGACGAGATGGAACGCCAGGGCATGGGGCCCGACAGCTGTTCGCTGGAAATCGGCATCTTCGGCGCCGAGCCGTGGACCGATTCCATGCGCGCCGAGATCGAGGGCCGGGTCGGCATCGACGCCGTGGACATCTATGGCCTGTCGGAAGTCATCGGCCCCGGCGTCGCCAACGAATGCATCGAGACCAAGGACGGCCTGCATCTGTGGGAGGACCATTTCTATCCCGAGATCATCGACCCCGAGACCGGCCGCGTTCTGCCCGACGGCGAGATGGGCGAGCTGGTGTTCACCAGCCTGACCAAGGAAGCCCTGCCCATCATCCGCTATCGCACCCGCGACCTGACCCGGCTGTTGCCCGGCACGGCGCGGTCGTTCAGGCGCATGGGCAAGATCACCGGGCGCAGTGACGACATGCTGATCATCCGCGGCGTCAACGTCTTTCCCACCCAGATCGAGGAACTGATCTTGAAGGATTGGCGGCTCGCCCCCCATTACCAGCTGGAAATCAGCCGCGAAGGCCATCTGGACAGCCTCGCGGTCAACGTCGAGATGCGGCCCGACCAGCCCTTCGACGACGCGGCGTCCGCCGCCGCCGCCCGCGACCTGACCCACCACATCAAGGCGCTGATCGGGGTGTCCACCCGCGTCAACGTGGTGGCCCCGGGCAGCATCGAGCGATCCATGGGCAAGGCCAAGCGGGTCATCGACAAACGACCCAAGAGCTAGAAACAAAAAAGCCGCGTCCCTTGCGGGGCGCGGCTTTTTCAAACCCGAAGGGGTCGCTTACTTGGCGACCGACTTCTGCAGAGCTTCGATCTGGCTCTTCACCGGCTCGAAAGCCTGGGTGAAGACCGACTGGGTCAGCTCGGCGATGTTCTTGCTGTCGGCGACGGCGGATTCGACGCCTTCCTTGACCAGCTTCTGCTGCAGCTCGATGAATTCGGCCGGGGTCTTGACGCCGGACAGAGCCTGGATGGACGAGGTCAGCTTCTCGGCGTTCTTGGTGGCCAGAGCCTGATAGGCCTTGGCCAGTTCCTGATAACCGGCGATGGCGGCGCTGCCGCTCTTGGTCAGGGCTTCGGCATTGGCCTTGGTGGCGGCGGCGATCTGTTCGAAATTGGCGGTCGGCATCATGTTTCCCTCTGGCTGGTCTCGGATAGTCGTTGATTATCGCCGCGCGACTTTTCGCCGCAATGCAGCATGGACGAACAATAACGGTTCCCCACAATATTTCAACAAAAATGTTGCATTGCAGCAAAGTGACAGTTTCCCCCCGTTACCATCCGTTACCCAAGTCCCGTTGACGGAAGGCTGGCTAATGTCATGATGCAATCATGAAAACATCCCGTACTTCGCTGATCGCCCTGTCGCTCGCCGTCATCGCCGGCGCCGGATGGTATTTTTCCGGCGTCAAGACGCCACCGCCGCCAACCGAAAACCGGCCGGTTCCGGTGGTGGCGGTCACGGCGGCGCCGCGTCCCATGCCGATCCGCGTCGAAGCCGTCGGCAACGTCCAGGCGGTGGCCATGGTTCCGGTGCGCCCGCGGGTCGAAGGCGAGGTGCTGCAGGTCCACATCAACGAAGGCCAGGAAGTCACCCAGGGCCAGATCCTGTTCACCCTGGACGCCCGCACCGCCGAGGCCAACAAGCGTCAGGCCGAGGCCAATCTGGCCCGCGACAAGGCCAGCCTGGACCGCGCCCAAGCCGATCTGGCCCGTTACCAGGAATTGCTGAAGGCCGGCACCGCCACCAAGCAAAAGGTCGAACAGGCCCTGGCTGACGCGGCCCAAGCGCAAGCCGCGGTCAAATCCGATCTGGCGGCCATCGACAACGCCAAGCTGACCATCGGCTACGCCACCATCAAGGCTTTGGTCCCCGGCCGCACCGGGGTGATCAACGCCAAGCTGGGTTCGCTGGCCAAGCCCGGCGATTCCCAGGCCATGGTCACCATCACCCAACTGCGCCCCATCAACGTCGCCTTTTCGGTGGCGGAATCGAACCTGCCGCGCATCCGCGCCGCCATGGCGACAGGCCCCCTGGCCGTCACCGTCACCTCGGCGTCCGATCCCGGATTGAACGCGGTGGGCACGCTCAGCTTCATCGATTCGGCCATCGACACCGCCACCGGCACCATCGGCCTCAAGGCCAGTTTCGACAATGACGACACCCGCCTGTGGCCGGGGCAATTCGTCAACGTCACCCTGACCCTGGGAACCGAGGAACAGGCGCTGACCGTCCCGGCCGAGGCGGTGCAGACCGGCCAGTCCGGCACCTTCGTCTTCGTGGTCGACGAAGCGTCCAAGGCCGACATCCGTCCCGTCACCCTGGACCGCGTGGTTGACGGCACCGCGGTGATCGCCAAAGGGCTGAAACCCGGCGACAAGGTGGTGACCCAGGGCCAGATGCGTCTGGCCCCCGGACTGAAGGTCACCGAAGCCCAATCCCAGGCGACAAAGTAATGAACTTCTCGGAAGTCTTCATCCGCCGCCCCATCGCCACCCTGCTGCTGACCTTGGTTCTGGTGTTCGGCGGCGTCGTCGGCTGGCGCCAGTTGCCGGTGGCGTCGTTGCCCAACGTGGACTTCCCCACCATCAGCGTGTCGGCCAGCCTGTCCGGCGCCAGCCCCGACACTATGGCGTCGTCGGTGGCGGCGCCGCTGGAACGCGAGTTTTCCACCATCGCCGGCCTGGACACCATCACCTCGACGTCCGGTCTGGGCACCACCTCGATCACTTTGACCTTCGCCCTTGACCGCGACGTGGACGCCGCCGCCCAGGACGTGCAGGCCGCCATCACCCGCGCCCAGCGCCGTCTGCCCGACGAGATGACGACGCCGCCGTCGTTCCGCAAGGTCAACCCGTCCGATTCCCCGGTGGTCCTGCTGGCCTTGTCGTCGCCCACCGTGCCGCTGTCCACCTTGGACGACTACGCCCAGACCATCTTGTTGCCGCGCATCTCGCGCTTGTCGGGCGTCGCCCAGGTGCTGGTCTATGGCAGCCAGAAATATGCTGTCCGCATCCAGATGGACCCGGATGCACTAGCGTCGCGCAATATCGGCGTCGACGAGCTCAGCAACGCCATCAAGGCCGCCAATTCCAATTCCCCCTTGGGCGTGCTGAACGGCCCGCGCCAGCAATTGTCGCTGCAATCCAACGCCCAGTTGGCCGACGCCACCACCTTCGGCGAATTGGCGGTGGCATGGCGCGACGGCGCCCCGGTGCGGCTGAAGGACGTGGCCAAGGTCACCGATTCGGTGGAAAACAACCGCACCGCGTCGTGGTTCAACGGCACCCGCGCCATCGTCTTGGCGGTGCAACGCCAACCCGAGGCCAACACCGTGGACGTGGTCGACAACGTCCGCTCCCTGATGCCCAGCATCAAGGAGGCCCTGCCCCCCACCGTCGACGTGCAGGTGATGAACGACCGCTCGCGATCCATCCGCGACGCCATCACCGACGTGCAGTTCACTTTCGCCCTGACCATCGCCTTGGTGGTGATGGTGATCTTCGTCTTCCTGCGCCGGCTGTCGGCCACCTTGATCCCCACCATCGTGTTGCCGGTGTCGCTGATCGCCACCTTGGGCGCCATGGCGCTTTTGGGATTCTCGCTGGACAACATCTCGCTTTTGGGGCTGACCCTGTCGGTGGGGCTGGTGGTGGACGACGCCATCGTCATGCTGGAAAACATCCAGCGCCACGTGGACGACGGCATGAAACCGTTCGAGGCGGCGCTGAAGGGTGCGCGCGAAATCGGCTTCACCATCTTGTCCATCACCGTATCGCTGGTCGCCGTGTTCATTCCCATCTTGCTGATGGGCGGCGTCATCGGCCGCATGTTCCACGAATTCGCCGTGGTGGTGACCCTGGCCATCGGCATTTCCGGCCTGCTGTCCTTGACGCTGACCCCGGTGATGTGCGCCCGCTGGCTGCGCCCCGAACATGACGGCCAGGCCGGGCGGCTGGAAAAGCTGCTGGAACAGGGGTTCGAGCGCGTGCTGGACGGATACCGCCGTTCCCTGGACTGGGTGCTGTCCCATGGCCTGTCCATGCTGGTCTTGGGCATCGCCACCATCGCCGCCACCGTGTGGCTGGCCCGCGAGGTGCCCAAGGGCTTCTTCCCCACCGAGGACACCGGCCAGATCTTCATCCAGACCGAAGCCGCCCAGGACATTTCGTTCGCCGCCATGGCGGAAGAGCAAAAGCAGGTGGCCGCCATCGTCGGCGCCGACCCTTACGTCGCCACCGTCACGTCGGCGGTGGGGGTGTCGGGCATTTCCAACGCCGCCAATGCGGGCCGCATGTTCGTCAACCTGGTGGACCGCGACAAACGTCCCCAGGTCGAGCAGGTCATCGCCCAACTGCGCAAGAAGACCGCCGGCCGGCCGGGGATCAGCGTCTACATCGTCCCCGTGCAGACCCTGAACCTGGGGGGGCGGTCGTCGAAAAGCCAATACCAGTACACCCTGGAAGGCATCAACCAGGCCGAACTTTACGCCTTCGCCGACCAGTTGACCGCACGGTTGACCAAGGACTCGATGGTCCAGGACGTCACATCCGACCTGCAGATCAAAAGCCCCCAGGCCCTGGTCGCCGTCAACCGCGACAAGGCCGCCGCCCTGGGCGTCGACCAGGAAGCGGTGCGCAGCGCGCTTTATTCCGCCTATGGATCGCGTGAAGTCTCGACCATCTACGCCACCATCGCCGATTACGCGGTGATCCTGGAAATGGACCCGCGCTTCCAGGCCGACCTGTCGGCCTTGGCCAAGCTGAAGGTGCGGTCCAAGGACGGCCCACTGGTGCCCCTGGACGCGGTGGCCGAGATCGGCCGCACCGTCGGCCCGCTGGTGATCAACCACCAAAGCCAGTTGCCCGCCGTCACCATCGCCTTCAACCTAGGCCCCGGCGTGTCGCTGGGTCAGGCGGCGCAGCGCATCAAGGACGTCCAGTCCGAAATGACCATGCCCGCCGGCATCACCGGCAGCTTCGCCGGCACCGCCAAGGTGTTCCAGCAATCGCTGGCCAACCAGGGCATCTTGCTGCTGGCCGCGGTGGTGGTCATCTATGTGATCCTGGGGGTTCTGTACGAAAGCCTGATCCATCCGGTGACCATCCTGTCGGGTCTGCCGGCGGCGGCGGTGGGGGCACTTGCGACCCTGATGGTGTTCCGCCAGGAATTGTCGGTGATCGCCATGATCGGCGTGTTGATGCTGATCGGCATCGTCAAGAAGAACGCCATCATGATGATCGACTTCGCCCTGGAAGCCCAGCGCGGCCAGAACCTGCCCCCGCACGAAGCCATTCGTCAGGCCTGCCTGCTGCGTTTCCGTCCCATCATGATGACCACCATGGCCGCCATCATGGGCACCCTGCCCATCGCTTTGGGCCATGGGGCGGCGGCCGAATTGCGCCAGCCCCTGGGCTTGTCGGTGGTGGGTGGGTTGGTGGTCAGCCAGGCGCTGACCCTTTACATCACCCCGGTGCTGTATCTGTGGTTCGAACGCCTGCGCGAAAGGCTGTCGGGACCGGCAAAGCCAGCCCTGCCCTGATTTTTTCACAATTCGGTCGCTTGCTTGCCGCCTTGCTTGGGCATATCAGAGGCCCATCCAAGGACACGAGCATCATGACCGAGCATCAGCACGACGAATTCCACCATTGCCCCGCCTGCAACAGCCGCACCCGCCACCGGGTCAGCCGCGACCGCAAGCTGGCCCCGGTGCTATGGTGCCAGCGCTGCTTCCATGTCCATATGGAAACCGATATTCCGGCATCCCGTCAGGAACAGGCCCGACAGGTGGCGTAAGGATCACTCGTAATCCGGCTGGTTTTCCGGGGCGGCCCGAGTAAAGGCGTCCAAGGCCTCGCAACGCTGGGTGATGGCCGTGATCTTCGGCAGAACCGACAGGTCGCATTTGAAGCGCCGGGCGTTGAACACCTGGGGCACCAGACAGCAATCGGCCAGCCCCGGCTGGTCGCCGTGACAGAACGCACCCTCGCCGCTCAGCATGTCTTCCACCGCCGCCAGACCGGTCTGTATCCAGTGGCGGTACCAGGCGTCCTTGCCGTCCTGGTCGACGCCCAAGCGGCCACCCAGATATTGCAGCACCCGCAGATTGTTGATGGGGTGGATGTCGCAGGCGATGGCCTGGGCGATGGCCCGCACCCTGGCGCGGCCCAGCGGGTCGGCGGGCAGCAAGGGCGGGTTGGGGTGGGTTTCGTCCAGATATTCCATGATGGCCAAAGACTGGGTCAGCACTTGCCCGTCCACTTCCAGCGCCGGCACCAAACCTTGGGGATTAAGCGCCAGGTATTCGGGCTTTTTCTGCTGGCCGCCTTCCTTGACCAGATGCACCGGCACCGCGTCGTAGTCCAGCCCCTTCAGGTTCAGCGCGATGCGCACCCGATAGGCCGCCGACGAGCGGAAATAGGTGTAAAGCCGCATCATCGGCGTGTCACCACCTGATCGATGGCGCCGAAGATCGACACCCCCTGCCCGTCCTTCATGTCGATAACCACACGGTCGCCGAACTTCAAAAAGCCGGTTTTGGGCGCACCCGATTCGATGGTTTCGTACATGCGGACCTCGGCGATGCAGCAATAGCCGACGCCGCCGTTGTCGATGCTGGACCCCCACAGGTCGCCCTGCTTGTTGGACACCGTGCCCGAACCGATGATGGACCCGGCTTCCAGGTCGCGGGTCTTGGCCAGATGCGCCACCAGCTGCGGGAAGGTGAAGGTCATGTCCTGGCCCGCATTGGGTCGGCCGAAGGGCTTTTGGTTGATGGTCACTTCCAGCGGCAGCGACACTTTTTCGCCGTCCCAGGCGGCACCCAGCTCGTCGGGGGTGACGGCGACGGGGGAAAAAGCGCTGGCCGGCTTGGACTGCACGAAGCCGAAGCCCTTGGCCAGTTCGGCCGGGATCAGGTTGCGCAACGACACGTCGTTGACCAGCAGCAGCAGACGGATGGATTTGGCCGCCTGTTCGACACTGGCCCCCATGGGAAGATCACCGGTGATCACCGCCACTTCGGCTTCCAGGTCGATGCCCCAGTCTTCCGACAGGGCGAAGATGGGGTCGCACGGACCGACGAAGGAATCCGAGCCGCCCTGGTACATCAGCGGGTCGGTGTGGAATTCCGGCGGCAGGGTCGCCCCGCGCGCTTTACGCACCAATTCCACGTGATTGATATAAGCCGAGCCATCGGCCCATTGATAAGCCCTGGGTAAAGGCGAATGGCAGGCGGCGGGGTCAAAAGACAGGGCGTCCACATAACCGCCGGCGTTCAGAGAATTGGACACCGCCTGCAATTTCGGCAAAGCCGCGTCCCAGTCGTCCAGGGCCGCCTGCAAGGTGGTGGCGATGTCGGGGACGGCGACGCAACGGGACAGGTCGCGGCTGACCACCACCAGGGTACCGTCACGGCCGCCTTGCTTCAGGGATGCAAGCTTCATCGAGGGACCTTTCGTCGTCTTATGTTTAAACCACAGCCGTCATGCCCGGGCTTGACCCGGGCATCCAGTGGACCACCGGGTCAAGCCCGGTGGTGACGGAAAAAAACACCTAAACGTCTTCGCGGGCGGCCTTCAGCGCCTCGGCCAACACGTCCATGTCGCCGATATGGTTGGCCAGCAGCAAGATCAGCTTGGCGTTGACCATGTTGCTTTGCTCGTCCGACAGGTCGCGATGGGTGTCGATCAGCAATTCATAGAAATCGTCATTGGGGCTGAAATCGCGGAAATAGCGCTTCCCGGACTTATAGAAATTGGGTGTCGTGATCAGCGACATGACAGGTCTCCCGTTAAGCGTTGCAGGTGGCGCGCGCCAAGGCGGCGCGGATGGCGGCGGCGTCGAAGGACCGCCACCGCGCGGCCACGTGCTGGTCGGGACGCACCAGCCAGGTGCTGCCCGGCTTGGCGTCATAGGTCTTGGCGAAGGTGCCGCGCACGTCTTCGAACGCGGTCATGCCCTGGGGCGCCTTGCCCCCCGCCGGCACCACCGCGATGGTGGTGACAGGAATGGGCAGACCGGCCAGTTCCGCCGCCGCCGTCGGCGCTTGATCGGGGGCATAGACCAAGGCGACGAACTTGTTGCCGACGTTGTCCAGCAACCAGCTGTCCTGGCCCGCCACCGTGATGGAGGCGTCGTCCATGGGGGCGCCGGGGACCATGTCGCCGGCGAAGGCGTCGCGGTCAGGCGTGTTCAGGGCCGATTCCGTATAGAAGCACGGCACCGACAGACGACCGGAATTGACCAGGGCGCGGGCGAAGGAATGCTTGCGCGCCAGGTTCAGGGTGGCGTTCCTGAAGGTCAGGCTGGTCTTGGATTTCGGCGTGATGAAGTCGGTGGAGCGGGTCGAGTTCATCAGGTTCTCGTCGGCACCCCAGGTCCGCTCGGCACTGTAGGTGTCGAGCAACGATTCGGGGGCCTTGCCGTCCATCACCAGCTTCAGCTTCCAGATCAGGTTGTCGGTGTCCTGGATGCCGGAATTGGCGCCCCGCGCCCCGAAGGGCGAAACCTGGTGGGCGCAGTCGCCGACGAAGAACACCCGGCCGTGGCGGAACTCGTTCATGCGGCGGCACTGGAAGGTGTAGACGCTGACCCATTCCAGTTCGAACGGGCGGTCGTCACCCAGCATGGCCTTGATGCGGGGAATGACGTTTTCCGGCTTCTTTTCTTCTTCCGGGTCGGCCTGCCAGCCCAGCTGGAAGTCGATGCGCCAGCAATTATCCGACTGACGGTGCAGCAGAACCGACTGACCGGGATGGAACGGCGGATCGAACCAGAACCAGCGTTCCGGCGGGAACTCGGCTTCCATCACCACGTCGGCGATCAGGAAGCGGTCCATGAAGATCTTGCCGTCGATGTCCAGATGCAGCATGGAACGGATGGGTGAACGCGCCCCGTCGGCGACGATCAGCCAGTCGGTTTCCAGGGTATAGAACCCGTCGGGGGTCTGCACCTTGACGGTGACCTTGTCGTCAGCCGGCTCGACGCCGACAACCTTGTTCTTCCAGCACAGCTCGACATTGTCGAAGGCCTTCAGACGCTCGATCTCGTATTCTTCCAGATAATATTGCTGCAGGTTGATCATGCCCGGCCGCTTCTGGTCGGCATTGGGCTTCAGGTTGAAGTTGTAGACCTCTTGGCTTTGGAAGAAGGTGCGGCCCACGTTCCAGCTGACGCCCTTGTTCACCACCGGGTCGCCGACCCCCAGACGATCCAGCACTTCCAGGGCGCGCTTGGCGTAACACACGCCGCGCGAACCGACGGAAACGGTGTCGTCGTCATCCAAGATCACCACCGGCACGCCCTGTTGGGCCAAGTCAATGGCGGCGGCCATGCCCACCGGGCCGGCACCGACGACGACGGCCGGATAACGCGGAACCTTGCTTCCGCCCGCCCCCGTGGGCAGGCGGAAGTCGAACTTCGGGTATGAATAGGTCTTCAGCACGGTACTCTCCTCCCTATGGATTTAGCGCCCGGGGTTGCCCCCCAGTTGTCGCTCTCAACCCTCTTTTTGCAGCGCCGCCCACATTTCCTTGTCGCGTTCGGCCGTCCAGATGCGCGGATGGTCGATGCCGCGGGCCTCGTCAAAGGCGCGGCTGACGTCGAAAGGCAGGCAGTGTTCATAAATGAAGACATGGCCGAACTTGGGGTCCATGGCCTGACGCACATGCTTCATGGCGCCGAACAGGTCCAGGCCCATGCCCACCGCTTCCTCGGCCGACTTGTAAAGGGTGCCGACGAAGTCGGACGTGTAGTCCAGCCCCTTGGCCACCTCAGCGGGATTGGTCAGGGCCGGGCCGCGGCCGGGGATCAGCTTTTCGGCGCCGAGCGCGCGGATGGCGGCCAAAGTCTGCGGCCACTGGCGCAGATGGGCGTCGCCGGTATAGCAAGCGGCTTCGCACTCCACCAGATCGCCCGAGAACAGCACCTTTTCGCCCGGCAGCCAGACCACGGTGTCGCCCTTGGTGTGACCGGCACCCAGATGCATGATCTGCACTTCCAGCTTGCCCATGTGAAGGGTCATCTTTTCCTGGAACACCAGGGTCGGCCAAGTCAGGCCGGGCACCGTCTCGAAATTCTGGAACAGACGCGGGAAGCGGTCGTATTCCGACTTCATGTCGTGTTCGCCGCGTTCGACGATCAGGTCATAGGTGCCTTGGCTGGCGATCACCTGCTGGCAGCCTTCCTCGAAATAGGCGGAAGCGCCCAGCACGCGCACGGCGTGATAATGCGACAGCACCACATACTTGATCGGCTTGTCGGTCACCTTGCGGATTTCGGCGATCAGACGCTTGGCCATCACCGGGGTGGCGAGCGCGTCGACGATCAGCACGCCGTCGTCGCCGATCACCACGCCGGCATTGGGATCACCCTCGGCGGTATAGCCCCAGGCGTGCTCGGACAATTGGGTGAAGGTGGTCTTCTTTTCTTCCAGATCGGCCACCGAGGCGAATTGCTTGCTCATGAAATGCTGTCTCCGTCATCCCCATGGGGTCATGGCCGGAATTCTGAAATATGGAATCAGTTCCGTCAATAGGAAACGCATTGCAGCATTGTTTGACGTCAGCCGGACGGTCACGTCAAAAGCAGATGCACCCCGATCGCGAACAGGAAGACGAACAACACGCGGCGGAAAACCAGCGGCGGCACCCGGTGACGCAACCATGCGCCCAGGACCATGCCGCCCAGGGCCGGCACCGTCGCCGCCAGCGACAAGATCAGATGCGACAGCCCCATGCTGCCCTGGCTTCCCAACATCACCGCCAGGGATGCCGAAGACAGGGTGAAGCAAAGACCCAAAGCCTGAACCATCTGTACCGGCGGCAGGCGCAGCGCCTGCAGAAAGGGAACAGACGGCAGCACGAACACCCCGGTCAGCGCGCTAAGCACACCGGTCAACACCCCCACCGGGGCGGCCAGCCAGGCCTCCAGCCGGGGCGGCAGCACCATCGTCACCTCCAACAGGCCCAGCATGGCGTAAAGCATCAACGCTTCCGCCAGAACCAGCCGGGCCAAATGGGGATCGGGTCGCCATTGCCCGCCCCAGACGGTGCCGACGACGATGCCGGCCAAAAGCGGCCACAGCCGCCGCGCCAGGGAAATCAGCGCCCCACCGCGCAGGGCCTGCCAGACATTGGTCAGGAAAGCGGGCACCACCACCAGGGCGGCAGCTTCCGCCGGCGGCACGAACACCCCCATCAGGGCGATCCCCACCGTGGGCAGGCCCAGGCCGCTCAGGCCTTTGACCGCACCGGCCACAACGAACACGCAAAGAATCAGAAGTGTTTCCATCAGCCCACGGTGCCGCTGGCCCATGACTTTTGAAAGATGCTATTGATGGAATATTATTTTGATTTTTCCGATGGCTGAAAATGCGCTTCGACCCCGCCGACCTCCGCCTGTTCCTGAACGTGGTGCTGACCGGCTCCATCGGTGCCGGGGCCGAACGCAGCCACCTGTCGGCGGCAGCGGCCAGCACCCGGTTGCGCGGCATGGAAGAAGCCTTGGGCACCAGATTGCTGGAACGCAAACGCCGCGGCGTTGAAACCACCGCCGCCGGCCGGGTCCTGGAAGGCCACGCCCGCCTGATCCTCAGCCAACTTGATTCCATGCAGGCGGAATTGTCGGAATACGCCCAGGGCCGGCGCGGCCGGATCCGCCTGATGTGCAACACCGTCACCCTGGTCGAGTTCCTGCCCCAGGCCCTGGGGCCGTTCCTGGCCGCCCACCCCGAGGTGGACGTGGACATCGAGGAACAGCCCAGCCGCCGTATCGTCGCCGCCATCGCCGACGGCCTGGCTGATATCGGCATCGCCGCCTATGCGGTGGCGACGCCACGGCTGGAAACCCGGCTGTTCCGCCATGACCGACTGGTGGTGGTCGCCGCCCCCGGCCACCCCTTGGCCGACCGCGCCGCCGTCGCCTTCGCCGAAGTGCTGGACCACGATCTGGTGGGCTTGGGCGCCGACAGCGCCATCCAGGATCTGCTGACCAGCCACGCGGCGCAAGCCGGCCGTCCCATGCGGCTGCGCACCCGCCTGCGCACCTTTGCCGGCATCTGCGAACTGGCCGCCCTGGGTGTCGGAGCGGCGGTGGTGCCCCAAGCGGCGGCACAACGGGCCAAGGCTCGGGTGGATTTGACGTCAATCCCGCTGACCGATCCTTGGGCCAGCCGCGACCTGATGGTCTGCGTCAAAAGCCACAAAGTCCTGCCGCCCTTGGTCAAGGCCCTGCTGGACACCCTGGCCACACCAACACCATAGCAAGAATCTTGATAAATTATCTCCCCCATAAAGAGCAATCCATGTACAGAATGCTCCCGCACATCAACGTGCTGACTTTTGGGGGAATCATGAGCTGGATGACTTTTCGCATGACCTTGCCCGCCGCCATCGTGGCGACCGTGACCGGCCTGACCATGACCACGGCGGCGAAACCGGCCCTGGCCTGTTCAAACGAATCCTTCATGGGGACGGTCTGCACCTTTGCTTTCAATTATTGCCCGCAAGGCTTTCTGCCCGCCAACGGGCAGATGCTCAGCATCAACGAGAACCCGGCACTTTACAGCCTGCTGGGGACCACTTACGGCGGTGACGGACGCAGCACGTTCGCCCTGCCCGATTTCCGGGGACGCAGCCCGGTGGGCCAAGGCTCGGCCCCGGGCCTAAGCCAGGTCCAGTTGGGTCAACAGCGCGGACAGGAAAACATCACGCTGAAGCCGGCCAAGACCTTCAGCAAGGACGAAGGCGTGGGCGACTTCGCAGCGGTTCAAACCGTGCCGACCGTCCCGCCCCAATTGGGAGTGACCGTGTGCATCGTGAGCCAGGGCCTTTACCCGGTACGTCCGTATTAACCGATCGACACCGGAAAAGAAGGGTGCTCAGCCCTTCTTTTCCACCACTTTCAACATGGTTTCCAGGCTGATCGAGGCGAAGGTGGCGCGCGCGATGTCCTCGATCTCGGTCAACACCTGACAGAGCGCGGCGCCGGCCTTGGTGTCGTCGCCGTCTTCGCGCTCGCCCCGGGCCAACGGGTCGATGGTTTCGAACAGCTGGATGACGTCCAACAGCGTGGTGCGCTTGACCGAGCCGGAAAAGCGATAGCCGCCCCCTGCCCCGCGCACCGCTTCCAGCAGGCCGGCCCGGCCCAACGAGCGCAGCACCTTGGCCAGATGGTTGGTCGAGATTCCGTATTTCTCGGCGATTTCGTGGGCCGACATCTGACGGCCGGGATCGGCGGCCAGTTCCAGGATGGCGAACAAAGCGCAGCGCGTGGCCTTTTGCAGCTTCATGATGGCTGCAACTCCATTTCCAGCTGGATGAAGGGGCCGGCCATCATGCCCTGGCTGCGGAAAAAGCTCATGGCCAGGGTGTTTTCGCGGGCCAGCATGGTGCGGATGATGCTGATGCCGGCGGCGCGGAACGAATCGCACGCCGCCTGAAACAGGGTCTGGGCCACGTGACGGGTGCGCACATCGCGGCGCACGCCGATGGCGAACACCCAGCCGCAGGGCGGCGAGCCGAATTCCCAGGCGCGGATTTCGCCGACGATGAAGCCGATCACCGTTTCGCCCTGGCAGGCGCACAGGAACAGGCGGTTCAGGTGGGCCAGGCTGGCATCCTCGGCCGGCTGGCGGACGTAACGGTCGTGAATGTCTTCCCAGTACCCCGGCTTTTCAATGCCGGTAATGGAAACGTCGATGGCGGCCACCTGGGCGATATCCCCTTGGGTGGCCGTCCGCAACGTGTACGCGGCGTCCCCACCGCGCAACAATATTTCGGGCATCGTCATCGGCTCCGCCTTGCTTGACGACCTTTCTAGGGCACGGGACGGGGCGTTGACAATCGCAAAAAACCAGACACCGAAGGGGGTTACCCCTGGTGCTTGCGATAAGCGATGCAATCCTCGCACTGGGTACCGGTCACGTCCTTGTCCAGGTTGGCTTGGCGCAACTTCTGGAACGGGGCGGAATGCCAAGCTTCCATGAAGCTTTGCCGGTTCAGGTCCCCCATGTCGAAGCGGCCGTCATGGTCGAAGCAGCAGGCCGCCAGATGGCCGTCCCAAGTGACATGGCCTTCGGTGAACAGCGACCAGCACGGCAGCGGCTGGCGCATGGCGTCGGCACGGCCCACGTTGCCGGCCACCGGCATGGTGCCACGCTCGCCGGTGGTCAGCCCGGCCTGACCGTAAAGCGGCAGCCAATAATGCTGGTCGACGGCCGGCAGGATCTGCTGCACCGCCGCTTCCATGCGGTCGCGCTGTTCGCCGTCATACTGGATGGACGACGCGTAAAGGCCGCAGCGCCGGCCGGTGCGGGCCGCCACCTCGTCACGGATGGGCCGCGCCGCCAGGATGTTGGCGACCACGTCGTCGAAGCAGTCGACACGGGTGATTTCCTTGGCCTGCGACGCGTCCGCCCAGTTGAACGAGAATTTCAACGAATCAAGCCCCGCCTCGAAACAGTCGCGCAGGCGGTCGGGGGTGGCCAGCCGGCCGTTGGTGGTCAGAAACACATAAGGGTAACCGAAACGGTTCTTGGCGGCGTCGATGGCTTCGGCCAGACGCGGATACAGCATGGACTCGCCTAGGTAGAACATGCCCAGTTCCTCGACCCCGGCCTGGCGCATCTCGCCCATCAGCCGCATCAGGAAGTCCCAATCCATGTCGCGCTTGTCACGCAGCCGCTGGCTGGTGGCGCAAAAGAAACAGGCCAGGTCGCACCGCGCCGTCAGCTCGATCTTGACGCTGGGCGGGCAAGGCGGGGTGGCGCTGTGAAAATGCTGGGGGATCAGGGTGATGTTGTCGATGCGCTGGGTGATCATGTTTTCCCCTGGGGGCTTGTGACGTCTCCCGTTCCTAACCAAAAGCCGCAGCCCTGCCTTTAACCTTGGGCAAATGAACGCCGAAGCCGCGATGATGCGCATCAAAATCACTATCATTTGATGATGAAATAATTTCTGTTGGTATCAAAATAAACACCACGACCACGGGCGATTATTCATGAAGTGGGTGATTGGCGCGCCGGCCTTTCGGGTGTAGCATTCCCTGATCCATTACTGCGCGGAGGGGGTAATCATGGCCCAGCCCAACAGTAAGAGCACCACTCCATATCTTCTGGACATGGACGGGCTTGCGGCCTTGATCTCGGCCCTGCGACGCCAGGGGCGCCAGATCGTCGGCCCTCGACTTGCCGACGACGCCGTCATCTATGACGATATCGAAACCGCAGCTGACTTGCCGGCCGGCTGGGGATCGGAACAGGCGGGCGGCCATTACCGGCTGAAGCGACGCGACGACAACGCGGTTTTCGGCTATGGACTGGCCCCGCAGGGCTGGAAACGTCAGCTTTATCCTCCGCGCCAGAAACTGTTCGCGGCCCGCCGCCAAGCCGGCGGCTTCACCGTCGAACCGCCGCCGCCGCCCGCCCCGCCCCTGGCGCTGATCGGGGTGCGGGCCTGCGAACTGGCGGCCATCGCCCGACAGGCGAAGGTGTTCGGCGACCGCGCTTTCGCCGATCCCGGCTATCAGACGCGGCTTTCCTCCGCCTTCATCGTCGCCGTGCAGTGCGCCGAGGCCCAGGCCACCTGTTTCTGCGCCTCGATGGGAACCGGGCCGGAAGTCACCGCCGGCTTCGACATCAAGCTGACGGAAGTCTTCGTGCAAAAGCACCACGGCTTCGTCGCCGAGGCTGGCAGCGCCCAGGGCGCCAAGCTGCTGAAAGCCCTGAAGGCCCCCGCCGCCGGCCCGGCCGAGATCAAGGCCGCCGGTGTGGCGGTCAAGAACGCCGCCCGCCAGAACAAGCATCTGGACGCCGAAGCCGCCCGCAATCTGGTCGCCCATCCCGACCATCCGCGCTGGGACAAGGTGGCGGAACGCTGCCTGTCGTGCGGCAATTGCACCATGGTCTGCCCCACCTGCTTCTGCACCACGGTGGAAGACGTCACCGACCTGAAGGGCGACAACGCCGAACGGTGGCGCAAGTGGGATTCGTGCTTCACCATGGACTTTTCCTACATCCACGGTGGCGCCGTGCGCACCGAGACGCGGTCGCGCTATCGCCAGTGGATCACCCACAAATTGTCCACCTGGGTCGACCAGTTCGGTGAACAGGGCTGCGTCGGTTGCGGCCGCTGCGTCACCTGGTGCCCGGTGGGCATCGACATCACCGAGGAAGCCGCCGCCATTACCGGGCAAGAAAGGATCTGACCATGGTCAAGCCGGACAATCTTGCGCCCCTGATCGAAGACCATCCCTTTTTCAAGGGTGTGGACACCAAACTGCGCGACCTGCTGGTCGGCTGCGCCGCCAACGAACGGTTCGAGGCCGGCCAGTTCCTGTTCCACGAAGGACAGAAAGCTGAAAAGTTCTATCTGATCCGTGCCGGCACCGTGGCCATCGAAATCGACCAGCCCGGCCGGCCACCCATCGTCGTCGAAACCATCGCCGAGGGCGAGGTCGCCGGCTGGGCCTGGATCGTCGAACCCTATCGCGCCACCTTCGACGCCCGCGCCGTCACCCTGGTCCGAGCGCTGTCCTTCGACGCCAAATGCCTGCGCCGCAAGATGGAGGCCGACCCGACACTCGGCTATGACGTTCTGCGCCGCTTCGTCCCCATCATGGCCCATCGCCTGTCGGCGGCGCGGCTGCAGATGCTGGACCTTTACGCGCCGCCCAAGCCGGCCAAGGAAAAGACGGTGAAGGCGGAAAAGGCCGACAAGAAGTCCAAGGGCGCCAACCGCGCACCCGATGCACGGTTGAAGAAGGCCAAGAAGAAGGACGGCAAGTGATGAACGCCCCGTTGCGCGACGCCCTGCACGCCCCCGTGCGCGACCCCCTGCACGCCCCCGTGCGCGACCCCATGGTGCCGGTGCCCTTCCGCATCGAGAAGGTGCGCCGGGACCTGTCGGACACCTTCACCATGGAACTGGTTCCCGAAGCCGGCGGCGAATTCGCCTTTCAGCCCGGGCAGTTCAACATGCTGTACGTTTTCGGCGTCGGCGAGGTTCCCATCTCCATTTCCGGCGACCCCGCCGATCGTTCGGTGCTGGTCCACACCACCCGCGCCGTGGGTCAGGTGACCGAAGCGTTGGACGCGCTGAAACCCGGCGACAGCTTGGGCGTGCGCGGCCCCTTCGGCACCTCGTGGCCGGTGGAATCGGCCTTTGGCCACGATCTGGTGTTCGTCGCCGGCGGCGTCGGTCTGGCGCCGCTTCGTCCCGCCATCTATCAGGCCATGGCCAACCGCCAGCGCTTCGGCCGGGTCATCGTGCTGTACGGCGCCCGCACCCCGGAAGACATCCTTTACAAGAAGGAACTGGAACGCTGGCGCGGCCGCTTCGACCTGGACGTGCTGGTCACCGTCGACCGCGCCACCGGCAAATGGGGCGGCAATGTGGGCGTGGTCACCAACCTGATCGCGCGGGGCGGCTTTGACCCGCTCAACACCACCAGCTTCGTCTGCGGCCCGGAAGTGATGATGCGCTATGCCGCCCAGGCCCTGGAAAAGAAGGGGGTGGACACCGGCCGCATCTGGGTGTCGGTGGAACGCAACATGAAGTGCGGGTGCGGATTGTGCGGCCATTGCCAATGGGGGCCGCATTTCACCTGCAAGGACGGACCGGTGTTCCGCTATGACCGGGTCGCCGATCTGTTCCAGATCAGGGAGCTTTAGCCATGCCCGAACGCAAGCGCCCCAAACTGGCCGTGTGGAAGTTTTCCAGCTGTGACGGCTGCCAGCTGACCATGCTGGATTGCGAAGACGAATTGCTGGCGCTGACCGAGGAAGTGCGCATCAGCTATTTCCTGGAAGCCACCCGCAAGGTGGAAAAAGGCCCCTATGACGTGTCGCTGGTGGAAGGCTCCATCACCACGCCCCACGACATCAAGGCCATCCGCGAGGTGCGCAAGCAGTCCAAGGTGCTGATCACCATCGGCGCCTGCGCCACCGCCGGCGGCATCCAGGCGTTGCGCAACTTCAAGAACGTCAAGGAATTCATCCGCTGCGTCTACGCGCACCCCGAATACATCGACACCCTGACCACCTCCACCGCCATTTCCGACCACGTGCCGGTGGATTTCGAACTGCGCGGCTGCCCGGTCAACAAATATCAGATGCTGGAAGTGCTGAACGCTGCCCTTAACGGCCGCAAGCCCAACATCCCCCGGCATTCGCAATGCATGGAATGCAAGGAAACCGGCACCGTCTGCCGCATGGTCGCCACCGGCACCGCCTGTCTGGGGCCGGTGACCCAAGCCGGCTGCGGCACGCTTTGTCCGGGCAAGGATCGCGGCTGCTATGGCTGTTTCGGCCCGATGGAAGCCCCCAACACCGCCGCCCTGGCCGCAAGACTGGGCCAGTTGGGGCAGTCGGGGCGCGGCATCCGCCGCCTGTTCCACACCTACAACGCCAATTCCGACGCGTTCCGCAAGGAGGGCGACAATCATGGCTGACACCCGCACCATCAAGGTCGAGGCCCTGGCCCGGGTCGAGGGCGAAGGCTCTTTGCACGTCAAGGTCAAGGACGGTCAGATCAAGGAACTGCATTTCGGCATCTTCGAGCCACCGCGCTTTTTCGAGGCCTTCCTGCGTGGCCGCGACTTCCGCGAAGTTCCCGACATCACGGCGCGGATTTGCGGCATCTGCCCCATCGCCTATCTGATGGGGGCCAGCCAGGCCATGGAAGACATTCTGGGCATCACCGTCACCAAGCCCATCCGCGACCTTCGCCGCCTGATCTATTGCGGCGAATGGATCGAAAGCCATGCCCTGCATGTCTACATGCTGCACGCGCCCGACTTCCTGGGTCTGGCCGACGCGCTTGAATTGGCCAAAGTGGACCGCTCGTTGGTCGAAAACGCCCTGCGCCTGAAGAAGGTGGGCAACGAAATCCTGGAAACCATCGGCGGCCGCGCCATCCATCCGGTGGCGCTGAAGGTCGGCGGTTTTTATAAGCTGCCGACGAAAAAGCAACTAAGCAAGCTGGAAGAAGAACTGAAATGGGCGGTGGAAACCTCGGTGGCCACGGTCAAGCTGGTGGGCGGCTTCGACTTCCCCGACATCCAACAGGACTACAACTTCATGGCGCTGCGCCATGACGACGAATACGCCATCCACGAAGGGCGGCTGGTGACCTCTTCGGGGCTGGATTTCCCGGTGTCGCAGTTCCTGGATCATGTGGAAGAAGAACACGTGCCGTGGTCCAACGCGCTGCACGGCAAGCCCAAGGACGGCGGCAACCACCATGTGGGACCGCTGGCCCGCTATAACCTGAACCACGACAAACTGGGCAAGACGGCCCGCGCGGCGGCCAAGGCGGCCGGCCTGGGGGCGGTGGTCAAGAACCCGTTCCAGTCCATCGTGGTGCGTGCCGTCGAACTGGTGCAGGTGTGCGAGGACGCGCTGAAACTGGTGCAGGGCTATGTGGAGCCGGACAAGGCCTTTGTGGATGCCCCCATCCGCGCCGGCGAAGGCCATGGCTGCACCGAGGCGCCACGTGGCATCTGCTATCACCGTTACCGCATCGACAGTGACGGCTCGGTGCTGGACGCCCGTATCGTGCCGCCCACCGCCCAGAACCAGAAGGTCATCGAACTGGATTTGTGGAAGGTGGTGCAGGCCAACCTCGCCAAGTCCGACGACGAGATCAAATGGCGGGCCGAACAGGCCATCCGCAATTACGACCCCTGTATTTCCTGCGCCACCCATTTCCTGAAACTGGAGATGGAACGCGGGTAAGCATTGCAAGTCCGTCGTTCCCGCGCAGGCGGGAACCCAGGGGGTGATCCGCTGACTTTTGTGCTCCCCCTGGATGCCCGCCTGCGCGGGCATGACGAAAAATGCGAATCATCCTGCTCCAACTTGCCAAACCCCGCCTTCGCCGCTATGCGTTGATGACCACAGGAGAAAAGCGGTCATGAGCGAACCCGGCGAAGGCAAACACGGCGTCCAGTCCATCGAGATCGGCATGCAGGTGCTGCGCGCCTTGGCCGGCGGCGACCGTGCCATGATGCTGAAGGACATCGCCGCCGCATCCGGCATGCCGGCATCGAAAGCGCACCGTTATCTGGTCAGCCTGATCCGCGCCGGCATGGTGGAACAGGACCGCGAGACCTCGCTTTACGACCTTGGCCCGCTGGCCCTGCATGTGGGTCTGGCGGCCATCGACCGCCTGGATCGGGTGCAGCTGGGGCTGAACGCCATCGCCGAACTGCGCGACCGGGTCAACGAAACCACCGCGCTGTCGGTGTGGAGCGACAACGGCCCCATCATCGTCCGCGACGAACGCCCGCGCCGGGCGATCACCGTCAACGTGGTCACCGGCACCGCGCTGGACGTGCTGTCCTCGGCCTCGGGACAGATTTTCGGCGCCTATCTGCCGCGTGAACAGATTTCCCACCTGATCGAAGCCGAGATGAAGGACGGCCGCGCCCCCGCCGACTGCAAATCGTGGCCGGCCATCGAAGCCATGTTCGAACGCATCCGCCAGACCGGCATCAGCACGGTGTCGGGCTATCACCTGGTGCCCGGCGTCGAAGCCATCGGCGCCCCGGTGTTCAACGCCGCCGACAACATCACGCTGACCATGCTGGTGGTCGGCATCCAGGGCATGTTCGACATGTCGGCCGAAGGCCCGGTGGTGCGCGAACTGAAACAGGCCGCCAACCAATTGTCGGAACGCCTGGGATCGGCCCGGCGGATTTAAGCCCGCCGCCCCGGCGTCATCTTGGGCAGCTTCAGCCCCGAGAGCGCCTTGACCAGTTTCTCGCGGGTCTTGTGGACGCGGCCCACGTCGGCCAGACGGCGATCCAGGAAGGCCCAGCTGTCGGCGCAATCCTCGGATGGATCATCCAGCCAGTACATCAAGGTGGCGGTGTAGACCGCCCCCAGGCTGGCGCGACGGGTGTACCAGGAAAAGTCGGCGGATGTGTCGCCCGACGCCCGCCAGATGCAATCCACCGTGCGGGCGGTCACCTTGGCGGCCTGGGCCATGTTCTGCGGCATCGCCAGAACCGACAGCGCCCGGCGCAGGGCTTCGCGGTGCGGCGCCCAGCGGGTCAGCCGCGCCTTGATCAGGGCACGGACCTTTTGATGGGTCCGCATCTGGGGGAAATCCATTTCCAGGCAGTCGGCCAGCATCAGCCGGTCGCCCAGGTCGGCGAAATGGGCCACCGCCTCGGCCGGGCCGCCCATGAAGGCGCGTTCGGCCATGGACAAATCCAGCCCCAGGTCGAAAGCGGCCTGGGTCAGGGTTTTAGCCGTCCAGCCGTCGAACACCGCGTGCGGCAGCGCCGCCATCACCAGCCGGTCCCGAATGTCTTGGAAGTCCATGCCTTTTGACCCCTGAAATTGTCTTCACTTACCTAACCCAGTTGGGCTTCGCCGTCGAGAACATCAATATGATGTGTAATTCTCTTTTCAAACCCTGCCCACTGTGGTATCAGATCGCCCTCCCGGACGGCATGACCTGTCGTGCGCCGGGTTGCTATTCAGCGTAGAGGAGCTGTGAAGTAACGTGCAAGTTCTCGTCCGTGACAACAACGTCGACCAGGCCCTGAAGGCGCTCAAGAAGAAGATGCAGCGCGAGGGCGTGTTCCGTGAAATGAAGCTGCGCCGCAACTACGAGAAGCCCTCGGAAAAGCGCGCCCGCGAAAAGGCCGAGGCCGTGCGCCGCGCCCGCAAGCTCGAGCGCAAGCGCCTGGAGCGCGAAGGCTTCTAAGGCTTTGCCGCCGCGATTGACGGCGGCCCTTGGCAAGCCTCCTCTACGCCTGCCTGCAGTTTTTCTGCAGGTCGGCAGCAAGAGCTGACCAAAGTCAATTGCACCAGAGCGCCGCGATGGCACAGTCGCGGCGCTCTTGGCGTTTGGACCATGGATTGCTTGGGAAATCTCCCCCTGTCCCCCGTCCCCCGGCACCCCTTGGAAACGCCAAGAGCCCCCTCTCTGCATATTTTCAAGGCACAATGACCGCTACCGCGCCTCAGCGGACAGCACGCCCTTGCCCCGCCCCCAACCCAAGGCCCTATTCCACAAAAAATCAAAGGAATTGCCTAATTATCGGGCATTATGACAAATAGCGGGTAGGTGCAATTTTTTTGTTCAATTCACTTTATTCCGTGCTAGACATGTTGCAACGCACACATTGCGCACGGGGAAGAACATGGCATCTGTCGAGCATCTGCTGGAAATCACTGGGACTGTCGCCGCGGTCACCGACCAAAAGATTGACCGCATTCATGGCATCACCCGCAGATCCAGGATGCTTGCCCTTAACGCGTCCATCGAGGCGCAACGCGTCGGCCAGTTGGGCCGGGGCTTCGCCGTGGTCGCCGACGAGGTGAAGGCCATTTCTTCCGAAATCGCCGAACTGACCGATTCGCTTCGCGGCGAATTGCGCGGCAAGCTGGACAGCCTGTCGGGCTTTGGCCGCGCTTTGGCCGAGGAAGTGCGTCAGGTGCGCGGCGAACGTCTGGCCGACCTGGCCCACAACGCCGTGGAAATCGCCGACCGCAACCTGTACGAACGCTCTTGCGACGTGCGCTGGTGGGCCACCGATTCGGCGGTGGTCGACTGCCTGACCGACCCCGCCAAGGCCGCCCATGCCAGCAAGCGCCTGGGCGTCATCTTGGATTCCTACACCGTCTATCTGGATCTGTGGGTGGCCGACGCCTCGGGCCGCGTCGTCGCCAACGGCCGCCCCGACCGTTACCCGGGGGCGATCGGCACCGACGTGTCGCGTCAGGCCTGGTTCCGGGACGCCATGGCCACCCGGTCGGGCAACGATTTCTCGGTCGCCGACATCAGCCGTGAAGGCGGCCTGGGCGGCGCCCTGGTCGCCACCTACGCCACCGCCATCCGCGAGGGCGGCGAAGCCGACGGCACGCCGCTGGGCGCGCTGGGCATCTTCTTCGACTGGGAAAGCCAGGGTCAGACCATCGTCGAGGGCGTCCGCCTGTCGCCGCAGGAAAAGCAGAAAAGCCGCTGCATGATCGTCGACCGCGACCACCGCATCATTGCCGATTCGGCCCGGCGCGGCCTGTTGGCGGAAAAGTTCCCGCTGCGCACCACCCAGGGCGATCGCGGCTGCTATCAGGACATGGACGGCACCATCGTCGCCTATGCCTTGACCCCGGGTTATGAAACCTATGAAGGTTTGGGCTGGTACGGCGTCATCGTCCAAGAGGAATAGCACGGCAAGGGCGGGATCAGCTCAAAGCCGTTGGGGCTAAGTGTGTTTCGTCATGGCCGGGCTTGACCCGGCCATCCACGGCGACGCCAGCCGCTGGTAGAGATCGTCCCAGTTTGGATTGTCGGCCAGGATCAGCTTGACCTTGCAAGCTCTCGGCCAGTGTTTGAGGTTCTTTTCCCGCTGAATGGCGGTGCGGATATCCTCGTATCGCTCGGCATAAACCAAACGTTTCAGCCCATACCGTTTGCTGAAGCCATCTGCGGCACCCTCCCGGTGTTCCCAGACTCGGCGTGCCAAATCGCTGGTCACACCGACATACAGCGTGCCATTTGGTCGGTTCGTCATGATGTAAACCCAGCCGCCCTGCATGCCCTATGATGCTTCTAGCCCTGGGTGTCTGCAACCGGCAGCGTGGATGGCCGGGTCAAGCCCGGCCATGACGAAAAAATCTTTGGCAAATGAAAAGCCCCATATCCGGCGCTATGCCTGACACGGGGCTTCCCTCAAACACACCTAGTCCCAACGGCTCTGGATCAGCTCCCGCCCTTTTCATTGCCGCGGCAAGGTGAACTTGACGGTGGTGCCGCCATGTTCGTTGTCTTCCAGCCAGATGCGGCCGCCCATGTCTTCGACGATACGCCGGCATTGGGCCAGCCCCATGCCCGCACTGCCATGGCTGGCATCCATGCGCCTGAACAAGGTGAACATGCCCGAACGGTATTGTTCGGGAATGCCGATACCGTTGTCGGCAATGCTGAATTCGGCCATGCCCCCTTCGTCCATGGCGTCGACCGCCGACAGGCTGATCTTCGGCCGTCGTCCGGGGTGACGGAACTTCAAGGCGTTGCCCAAAAGGTTGAGCAGCAGAAGATGCAGACGAGCCCGCTCCCCCACCACTTCACCCAAGGGCGCCATGACCAGCCGGGCGTTGCTTTGGTTGATCTCGTCGGAAAGCGAGCCGATGACGTCGGCGGCGACCCGATCCATCTCGACCGCCTCCATGGGGTGCAGGCTTTGTCCGGCGCGGTGATAGACATTCAGGGCGCGGACCATGTCACGCATCTTCAGGGCGTCAGAGATCATGAAATCCAGATATTGCCGGGTATCTTTGTCCAGGCCGTCCCCCAGCTTGCGTTGCAGCAACTGGGCGAACAGAACCTGACGGCGGGTCGGTTCCTGCAGATCGTGGGCGGTGACCTGACCGAAACGTTCCAATTCGGCGTTGCTGCGGGTCAGTTCGGCGACCATGCCGTCCAGACGGCATTCCTGTTCGCGCAGGCGGGTCAGGTCGTAAAGCGACACCACCCGGCCGTCCACTTGACCTTCGGGACCTCGGATCGACGTGATCCGCACTTCCAGCGGCCGTCTTGACGGATTGCCGGGATCGCCTGCCTCCAGGACGGTTTCGGCATCCCCTGCCGCCAACAGCGGGTTCACCCCCTGTTCATTGGAAGAAAACAGCCCGCCCAAGGTATCGCCGACTTGCATGGGACTGATGGCGGTCAAGGTGAAGAAGGCGGCATTGGCCCGCAACAGCCGATGCTCGCTGTCCAAAAGCGCGATGCCGCCCTGAAAGCTTTCCATGGCGGCGCTCCATTGCTGGGCGGCGCGTTCCAGTTCGGCGGCCATGTCCCGGCGCAGGATGTCGGCGCGTACCCGGTTGACGATGTCCATGGCCATGGTCGACAGCTCGACCAGAATGTCCACGTCGTCCTGGTCATAGTCCTCGGCCTTGTTGCCGACACCGATGACGGCGCCGAACCCGCCTTCGCCGGGAACCGGCACCGACACCAGACGGGTGACCGGGGCGTGACCTTGCGGCAGACCGCACTTGCCCTCGGCGGCATCGTAGTCGTTGCAGATCACCGCCCGCCCCTGGCGCAGGCATTCGGCCCAAATCCCGGCCCGGGTCACCGGATAATGCTGACCTTTGCCTTCGGCCGTGCACATGTTCCGCAAGGTGTTGGTGGACCAGGCCTGCAGGCGCAGGCTGGTCTGGTCGGGATCAACGAAGTGGAAAAAACCGATATTGCTGGCGGTCAACCGTTCGGCGGTGTCCAGCACTTCGCTCAGAAGTTGGTCGATGTCGTTGTCGCGGGAAATTTCCGCCAGTTTCAGCCGGGCCCGCAACAGCAGTTCGGCCCGGCGGCGACGGCGCAGATCGCGCAGATAGACGAAGAAGCGGCCGCCATCCAGGTCGGAATACAGCACGCTGACTTCCACGTCCCAAAGCGAACCATCCTTGCGACGGTGCCGCGCCTCGAAGGTTTCAGCCCCCTGCAGCAACAGCCGTTGGATGCGGATGTCCACGTCCTCGCTTTGCTCGTCCGCTTCCAGTTGCGAAATGTGCATGCCGCGCAATTCCGCCAGACCATAGCCCGACATCCGCGAATAGGCGCTGTTGACGTCCAGGATAAGACCGTCGCGGCTGACCTGCCAAAAGCCGTCCACTGCCGCTTCCACCGACGCCCGGTACAAGGCTTCCCGTTGACGCAGTTGACGCTCGGCCACATGGCGCGCGGTCAGGTCGCGCAGCCAGCCGACAGCGTAATCCTGGCCCTGGTGATGGACCCGGCTGACCGAGATTTCCACTGGAATCACCGTTCCGTCGGCCCGGTGCATGCCGGTTTCCAGCACCATGGGGGCACCCGTCCCGCACAGCCGCCACATTTCCTGCAGCCCGCCGCCGCCCAGGTCCGGGCAATAGGTGACGAAGGAAGACGCCATGACGGCGTCACGGGATGTCGCCAGGAACTGACACATGGCGTCGTTCACGTAGACGAAGGAAAACCCCGTCGCCGGATCCAGGCAGTAAAGCGGGTCGCGGCTGCGGTTGACCAGGGCGCCCAGGAACTCGACCTGACTGCGCAATTGCGTCTGTTCGGTGATGTCGCGGCTGACGCCCACCAAGCCCGCCAACTTGCCGTCGGCGGTGATCAGCGGCATTTTCTGGGTATCGTAAAGCCGCCGTGACCCGTCGGGGAACTCAAGCCATTCGTCGTTGCGGCGCGGCGCCATGGTACGCAGCATGGCCTGATCGTTGTCGCGGAAGAACTGCGCCAGTTCGGGCGTAAAAAAATCGAAATCGCTGTGCCCCAGCAACTGGCTTTCGGAATGCCCCATGAGCTCGGCGAAGGGCGGGTTGCAGCCCAGATAGCGGAAATCGTTGTCCTTGATGAACACCAGGTCGGCGATGCTGTCCATGATCGCCCGCAACCGGGCCCGTTCCTGGGCCAGGGCGTCCAGGTTGGCACGTTCGTCGGTGACGTCGCGGGCCACCGCGTGGATCATGCCGTCGCCGTCGGGCGGCGACGACCGCCAGGACAGATGGCGATAAATGCCGCCACGGCCGCGGTAACGGTTGGTGAAACCGCTGACGCCCATGCCTTGGCCGACTTTGTGGAACTGTTCTTGCGTCGCCGGGATGTCATCGGGATGGACGAAGTCCATGAAGTGCCGGCTCATCAATTCCGACAAGGGAATCCCCAGGAAATCCTGCCACGACCGCGACAGATGCACGAATCGGCCCGAGGATTCGACGATGCACAGCAAATCCTGGCTGAGTTCGAAGAAACGCTCGGCGGCTTCGGACCACGGCGACATGGATTTCAACTGCGAACAGGTAGAGACCGGGGTTCCATTGGTCAACGTCTCGCCTCGCTGCAAGCACTACACTTCCATTGCGCACTATAGGCCTTCAGGGCCATTCCAAATAGCCGCCTAAACGGCAGAATCCCTTGCAACTTAAGGCGCAGCAAAGCAAAACGCCGCCCCCTTGCAGGGACGGCGTCCTGATGTTTCGTACCGCAAGGGTCACCCCAAGGCGGAGACGATTTCCTCGGTGACCTTCTTCGCGTCGCCGAACAGCATCATGGTGTTGGGACGGAAGAACAGTTCGTTGTCGACGCCGGCGTAACCGGACGCCATCGACCGCTTGATGAACAGCACCGTCTTGGCCTTTTCCACGTCCAGGATGGGCATGCCATAGATGGGGCTGGCGGTGTCGGTCTTGGCCGCCGGGTTGGTGACGTCGTTGGCGCCGATGACGAAGGCCACGTCGGCGGTGCCGAATTCGTGGTTGATCTCTTCCAACTCGAAGACTTCGTCATAGGGCACGTTGGCTTCGGCCAGCAGCACGTTCATGTGACCGGGCATGCGGCCGGCGACGGGATGGATGGCGTAACGCACGTCCACGCCTTCGGCCTTCAGCAGGTCGCACATTTCACGCAACGCATGCTGGGCCTGCGCCACCGCCATGCCGTAACCGGGAACGATGATGACCTTGGACGAGTTCTTCATGATGAAGGCCGCGTCGTCGGCCGAACCGGCCTTGACCGCCTTGTCGCCACCAGCCCCGCCACCACCGGCCGGACCGGCGACTTCACCGCCGAAACCGCCCAGGATGACGTTGAAGATCGAGCGGTTCATGCCCTTGCACATGATGTAGGACAGGATGGCGCCCGACGAGCCCACCAGGGCGCCGACGATGATCAGCAGCGGGTTGCCCAGGGTGAAGCCGATACCGGCCGCCGCCCAGCCCGAATAGGAATTCAGCATCGAGACGACGACGGGCATGTCGGCGCCGCCGATGGGCAGGATCAACAGGAAGCCCAAGGCCAGGGCGATCAGGGTGATCAGCACGAACAGCGGAACCGAACCGCCCGAGACCGAGAAGATGGCGATCAGCACCACCATGGCCAGCCCCAAGGCCGCGTTCAGCGGGTGCTGCATGGGGAATTGCAGCGGCTTGCCGCTGACCAGACCCTGCAACTTGCCGAACGCCACCAGGGACCCGGTGAAGGTGATGGCGCCGATGGCCACGCCCAGGCTCATCTCGATCAACGAGCCCATCTTGATGCCGCCCTGAGGGGCGACGATGCCGAAGGCGTCAGGCGCCGACAGCGCCGCACCGGCGACGAACACGGCGGCCAGACCGACCAGCGAGTGGAACGCCGCCACCAATTGCGGCAACGCCGTCATCTCGATCTTCTTGGCGACGATGGTGCCGATGGCGCCACCGATCAGGATGCCCAGCGGGATCAGGACATAGGACGTGTCCGGAGTAAGCACGGTGGTGATGATGGCGATGGCCATGCCGACCATGCCCCAGGTGTTCCCCCCGCGCGAGGTTTCCGGGCTGGAAAGGCCGCGCAACGCCATGATCATACACACGGCGGCGACCAGATACGCGAATTGCGTCAAGCTTGCAGACACGGTCGCCCCCTTACTTCTGCTTCTTCTTGAACATGGACAACATCCGCTGGGTGACGATGAAGCCACCGAAGATGTTGACCGACGCCAGGATGACCGCCAGGAAACCCAGGACCTTGGCGGCGACGCCGTCGGTCGAGGTGGCGATCAGGGCGCCGACGATGATCACCGACGACACCGCGTTGGTGACCGCCATCAGCGGCGAATGCAGGGCCGGCGTCACCCGCCAGACCACGTAATAGCCGACGAAGCAGGCCAGCACGAAAATGGTCAGCAGGCTGATGAAGGCCGTGCCATGGTCACCGGTGGCCACCGACAGCTGGGTGGCCTGCTGGGCCAAGGTCGCCGCCTTGGCGGCCATGGCCTGGGCGTCGGTGGCGAGCTTGGTCGCGCCCTCGACAATATCTTTCGGATCCATTGTGCGGTTCCTCCTTAGCCGACCAGGGCCGGGTGCACGACTTGGCCGTCGCGGGCGACGCAGGCGCCCTTCAGGATCTCGTCGTCCCAGTTGAAGGCCAGGGTCTTGGTTTCCTTGTCCACCAGCGGGCTGATGAAGTTCAGCAGGTTCTTGGCGTAAAGCGCCGAGGCGTCGACGGCCAGACGGGCCGGCACGTTGCCGTGGCCCACCAGGGTGACACCGTGCTTTTCGACAACCTTGTCCATTTCCGACAACGGGCAGTTGCCGCCCATTTCCACCGCCAGGTCGACGATGACCGAGCCGGGGCGCATGGCTTTCACCATGTCCTCGGTGATCAGCACCGGGGCCGGCTTGCCGGGGATCAGGGCGGTGCAGATGGCGATGTCGGTCTTGGCCAGGGTCTCGGCGATCTTGGCCGCCTGCTTGGCCTTGTATTCCTCGCTCATTTCCTTGGCGTAGCCGCCCTTGGTCTCGGCATCCGACGAATCGGCGTCCACTTCCACGAACTTGCCGCCCAGGGACTGCACCTGTTCCTTGACTGCCGGACGCACATCGAAGGCATAGACCACGCCGCCCAGACGCTTGGCGGTGGCGATGGCCTGCAGACCGGCGACGCCGGCGCCCAGGATCAGGAAACGGGCCGGCGCCACGGTACCGGCGGCGGTCATCATCATGGGAACGGCGCGCTTGAATTCATGCACGCCGTCCAGCACCGCCTTGTAGCCGGCCAGATTGGCCTGGGACGACAAGATGTCCATGCTTTGGGCGCGGGTGATGCGCGGCACCAGTTCCATGGCAAACGCGGTGACCTTCTTGGCCGCCAGCTTTTCCACCATGTCCTTGTTGGTCAGCGCCGACAGCGCCGAAATCAGCACCGAACCTTCCTGCAAAAGGTCGATTTCGCTATCGGTGGGACGGGCCACCTTCAGCACCACGTCGGCCTTGAAAGCCTCGGCGGCGTCGGCGGCGATCTTCGCCCCGGCATCGATGTAGACCTGATCGGCGATGGAAGCGCCGCTTCCAGCCCCCGCTTCGACCTGCACTTCGAAGCCCATCTGGACGTACTTCTTCACCGTATCGGGCGAGGCGGCGACGCGGGTTTCCCCGTCACGACGCTCCTTCGGTATGGCGATCTTCATTGTCATTCCCCTGCTCAAGAGACGGGCCGCTCTATATTAGAAAAACAGGATGCACGGCAGACGCCGTGATGCCAAGGAGTTTTGAGAAATATTACACCTGAAAACGCCCCTGGTCCTGTTTTTTTATTGCGCTGCATCAGAGGAGTCTGAACTAAGATTCCTCCGTACCGCTTTTGTGCGACGCACCATGGATGATTGCCTACACGACAATTCCCCCCCTGGCGAGCCCCTGTTGCCCCATTATGACCTCTGAGTAGCCGGGGCGGGCAGACACCTCCCGCCCATGCGGGTGGGATGTGAACCGCCAATTGCTGGGCTATGCTGTCCACACGCCGCCAGGGTAACGCAAGCCGGCCGGCAAAGGCATGACAATCGGCGGATGACAGCCATGAACCGCAGACAAAAAGCAAGATTTCACGCGGCCATGGCGGGAACGGTGGTGCTGCTGGCCGCCATCCTGGCGCTGCTGACGCTGCCGCAATGGCGCCAGCGCCTGGACAACCTGGCCTTCGACACCCTGCAGACCCTGTGGCCGCGCCCCTATTTGCCGGTGCCGGTCCGCATCGTCGACATCGACGAGGAAAGCCTGGCCCGGTTGGGGCAATGGCCGTGGCCCCGTCACCTGATGGCCGAACTGGTGGCCCGCTTGCGCGACATGGGCGCCGCCTCGGTGGCGCTGGACGTCATCCTGGCCGAGCCCGACCGCACGGCGCCGACCCGGGTCTCGGCCGATTGGAACCTGTCCGCCGCCACCCGCCAGGCCCTGGCCGCCCTGCCCGACCCCGATCAGGTGCTGGCCGACACCATCGCCGGCGGCTGGGTGGTCACCGCCTTCGCCGCCAGCCACCAGCCAAGCCCCCAAGCCCTGGAAGCCAAGGCCCGTTTCGTGCAATCGGGACCGTCGCCGCTGCTCGCCCTGCCCGACCTGGGCCATGCGGTCCCCTCGCTGCCCGCCCTGCAGCAGGCGGCGGCGGGCAACGGTGCGGTGGCCTTCACCGCCGACGGCGACGGCATCATCCGCCGGGTGCCGTTGCTGGTGCGCGTCGACGACCAGATGCAGCCGTCCCTGTCGCTGGAAGCCCTGCGCGTGGCGTTGGGCAAGAAGAACGTGCTGATCAAGACCGCCGAAACCGGCGCCGTCACCGAAATCGCCATCGGCACCTTGCGGGTGCCGGTGGACGCCCAAGGGGCGGCGCGGCTTTATTACACCGCCCCCCGCCCCGACCGTTTCGTCCCCGCCTGGAAAATCCTGGACGGCAGTGCCGCCAAGGACGGCATCGCCGGCCATGTGGTGTTCGTCGGCGCCTCGGCCAAGGGATTGCTGGACGTCCGCCTGACCCCTGGCGGCGACATCGTCCCCGGCGTGGTGATGCACGCCGAAGCCGCCGAAAGCATGCAACTGGGCAGCCTGCTGCAGCGTCCCGACTGGGCCGAAGGCATCGAGACCCTGTTGGCCCTGGCCGCCGGACTGGTGCTGGTGGCCGCCGCCGCCGGCATGCCGCCCTTGGCCGCAGGCAGCGTGGTGCTGGCCACCTTGGTGGTGCTGGCCACCTGCTCGGTCCTGTTGTTCCTGGAAGGCCGACTGCTGACCGACCCGTTGCCGGCCATGGCCAGCGCCCTGATCGGCTTTTCCGTCACCGCGCTGATCCGCCATCGCCAGGACCAGTCGGAACGCGCCTTCATCAAGGGGGCCTTCGCCCGCTATATCTCGCCCAATCTGGTCAGCCACTTGATCGACAACCCGGATTCCCTGGCGGTGGGCGGCCAACGGCGGGAATGTTCCTTTGTCATGACCGATCTGGCGGGGTTCACCAGTCTGGTGGAAAAATCCGACCCGGCCACCCTGATCGAAGTGCTGAACGGCTATATCGACGGCATGGTCCGGGTGGCTTTTCGCCATCAGGGCACCTTGGACCGCATCGTCGGCGACGCGGTGGCGGTGATGTTCTCGGCCCCGGTCGAACAGCCCGACCACGCCGCCCGCGCCGTCGCCTGCGCGCTGGACATGGACCGCTTCAGCCAGGATTACATCGCCAAGATGCGTGAAAAAGGCCATGCGCTGGGCCTGACCCGCATCGGCGTCAACACTGGAACGGTGACCATCGGCAATATCGGCGGCGGCAGCATTTCCGACTATCGCGCCTTGGGCGACGCGGTCAACGCCGCCGCCCGGCTGGAAACGGTGAACCGTCACCTGGGCACCCGCATCTGCGTCGCCGCCAGCACCGTTGCCGGCTGTCCTGACTTTCATGGCCGTCCGGTGGGCGAATTGGTGCTGAAAGGCAAGACCGAGGCGATCTTGACCTATGAGCCCCTGCCCCCGGACGACGAACGCCCGGCTTATCTGGCGGCTTACGAAAAAATGGCCGCCGGAAACCCGGCGGCCATTGAGGACTTCGCGGCCTTGGCCCCCACCGACCCGCTGGCCGCCTTCCATCTGAAGCGGTTGCAGGCCGGGGAAAGCGGAACCCGGGTGGTCTTAAGCGAGAAGTAACGGCGCCTAACGCACCGTCACTTCCACCCGGCGGTTGCGCGGATCGGCCTTGCCCGGAGCTTCGGGGACCAGCGGGTTGCTTTTGCCGTGGCTGGTCACCTCGATCATCCGTGGCTCGATGCCGAGCGCGGTGACCATGGACTTGACCTCGTTGGCCCGCTTCAGCCCCAGGTCGTAATTGTACTTGGCATCGCCCAGGCCGTCGGTGTGACCGATGATGGACAGATCGGGGGCCGGACGCGCCTTGACCTCGTCCAGGACCGACGGCAGCAACGCCTTGGATTCCGGCGTCAATTCCGTGGACTGGAACTGGAAATACAGCATGAACGACTTGGGCATGCTGGGCTGCGAGTCGATGGCGCGGCCGAAACGGTCGCGCAGGTCCTTTTCGGTGACGGCGAAGACCTCGACCGGCTTGGCATCGGCACGGTCGGCCCCGGTGCCCGAACCGGGCTTGTCCACCAGCTGGGTACCGGCCTGGTTGGTGAAGGTCACGGCGCTGCCGGGACGGTCGGGCTGGTCCAGCAGGACCACATAGGCCGCCGGACGGGAACACCCGGCCAGAACGGCAAGGGCCACCACCAGGGCGGCATGACGCAGCTTGATCATTCTTCCACGCTGACCACGAAGCGGGTGCCGCGCACGCCGACGGTTCCCGACTTGGTCACCACCGACACCTTTTCCGGCGCCAGCTTGGCGATGGTCCCCGACGTCATCATCATGGTGCCGCGCGCCACCGAGGTCACCAGCTTCATGCGGTCGGACGCCGGTTCGAAGTCGAACTCGTCCAGACCCATGGTGGTCTTCGGCCCGACCGACAGCGTGGTGTTGTCGCGCAGCGTCAAACCCACCGAGCCGTCGGCACCGGTGACGATGGAATCGTTTTGTTCCAGGTCCAGGCCGGGGGTGGCGGCCAGTTTCTGCGGCCCGCGCAGCACGCTGGCGTCGCCCGACGCGTTCTTGATGGTGCCCACCGGACCGGCCCAGGCCGGAACGGCAACCAGCAGGACGGCAAGCGCCCCCCCAATACGCCAAACCATGTGCATATCCTTTTCAGGTCAAGCCCAAGCCCCTCGCCAACCCGTGGGCGCGTGCCTATCATGGTGCCCGCAATCTGGGGAGGAGTCCATGAACGAAAAGGTGCCCTTGCTGCCCGGCACGCTGTTCGATCGTTATCGCGTGCAGTCCAGCACCGGCGACGCAGGCTTCGTCCGCGCCGTCTGTCACGACACCAAGGCCAACCGCATGGTGTCGGTGGTCGGCGTGGAAAAGTCGCTGCTGGACCACCCCGGTACCGGCTATACCCTGGCCCTGTTGCAAGCCGACGTCCAGCAGGCGCGCGCCTCGACCCATCCCAGCGTGCTTCAGGCGGAAGAGATGCTGCAGGACGACAAGCGCATCTATGTGGTGTCGGAAGTCTCCGAAGGCCTGTCGCTCAGCCGCCTGCCCAAGCGGGTCGCCAACATTTCCACGACCTTCGCCGCCGGGGCCATGGTGCGCCTGCTGTCGCTGATCGAACTGAGCCAGCGTATCGGCCAAAGCGGTCTGTGCCTGTCGCCGTCGGAAGCCTATTTGTCGCCCAAGGGGGTGATCAAGGTCGAGAACTTCGCCACCGCCCGGCTGATGCATGTGGCCCGCGCCATCCACAACAACAACGGGGCCGGCTCGCTGTTGGGGTCGTTCGGCGCCTTCCGCGAAGCGGCGCTGTGCCGCGCCGACGACGCCGAACGCGCCGCCGTGATGATCGAGACCCTAGCCGAATTGCCGGAAACCGACGACCTGCGCCCCATGGCCCAGCGAATCGCCGGCAACCTGCGCAATTCGTCGAGCCAGGACAATTCCATCGCCGACGCCGTCGAACAATTGCGCGGCGTCCAAAACAGCATGGCCGGCAAGCGTCCGCTGGAAGCCACCACCACCGCCAACCATGCCCGCCGCACCTTGCGGCCGGGCGAATACCTGTTCCACCAGGGCGACGCCAGCAACGGCGAATGCTATGTCCTGGACGACGGTCTGGTGCAGATTTCCAAATGCACCAATGACGGCCGCGAACTGTTCCTGGACCTGTCCAAGCCCGGCGACATCATCGGCGAGATGGCGGTTCTGGACGACCGGCCGCGCATGGCCTCGGCCATGGTGCTGGAACCGTCGGAAGTGGTGATCATCAAGGGCGCCGACTTCTTGGCGCGGCTGGAAAAAAGCGACATCATCGCCGTCAAGCTGCTGGAAGTGATGGCATCGCGCATCCGCTACCAATCCAGTGAAATCGCCCGGCTGAAGGAAATGTTGGGGGCGAAGGCCTAGCCCGGGGAAAAGTCCCTCGGCTTCGCCTCGGTGTACTTTTCCCCGAACGCATCATTACATCTGTTCCAACTCGTCGATGAAGCCGACCACCACGTCCAGGCCCTTGCGCCAGAACGCCGGGTCGGACGCATCCAGGCCAAAGGGGGCCAGCAATTCCTGGTGCCGCTTGGTGCCGCCGGCCCGCAGCATGTCCAGGTACTTGTCGGCGAATTGCGGCGCGCCGCCCTGATAGACCGAGTACAGCGAGTTGACCAGACAGTCGCCGAAGGCATAGGCGTAGACATAGAACGGCGTGTGGACGAAATGCGGGATATAGGTCCAGAACGCCTTGTAGCCGTCGTCGAACCGCAGCGACGGGCCCAGGCTTTCGGTCTGCACGCTCATCCACAATTCGCCCAGGCGTTCCGGCGACAGTTCGCCGCGCCGGCGTTCGTCATGGACCAGGCATTCGAACTGATAGAACGCCACCTGACGCACCACCGTGTTCAGCATGTCTTCCACCTTGCCGGCCAGCATGGCCTTGCGCCGCGCCGGGTCGGTCTGGGCCTTCAGCATGGCCTGGAAGGTCAGCATCTCGCCGAACACCGAGGCGGTTTCCGCCAGGGTCAAGGGCGTGTCGGCCATCAGCCCGCCCTGCTTGGCCGCCAACACCTGATGCACGCCGTGGCCCAGTTCGTGGGCCAAAGTCATGATGTCGCGCACCTTGCCCTGGTAGTTGACCAGCAGATAGGGATGCGCCGTGGTCACCGTGGGATGGGCGAAGGCGCCGGGCGACTTGCCGGGACGCACGGGGGCGTCGATCCAGTTGCCGTCGAAGAAACGGCTTCCCACCTTGGCCATGTCGGGGCTGAATTCGGCATAGGCGCCCAGCACGGTGTCGCGAGCCTGTTCCCAGGAATAGACCTGATCGGGGACGTTGGGCAACGGCGCGTTGCGGTCCCAGTAATCCAGCTTGTCGACGCCGAACCACTTGGCCTTCAGCGCGTAATAGCGGTGCGACAACTGGCCGTAGCAGCCCTTGACCGCCGCCGCCAGGGCGTCGACCACCTCGTCTTCCACCTGGTTGGACAGGTTGCGGTATGATTGCGGGCGGGCGTATTTGCGCCACTTGTCCTCGATTTCCTTGTCTTTCACCAAGGTGTTGGTGATCAGGGCGAAAAGGGGCGCGTTCTCGGTCAGCACCTGGCCCAGGGAAAGCGCGGCTTCCTTGCGCTTGGCCTGATCGGGGTCGCTCATCTGGTGCAGCGCTTCGGCCGAGGTCACCATCTGGCCGCCGATGGGAAAGCGCAGCCGCGCCATGGACTCGTCGAACAGACGGTTCCAGGCGGAACGCCCGGCCACCGACTTGTCGTGCAGCAGGCGCTCGACCTCGTCGGACAATTGGTGCGGGCGGAAGACGCGCACGTCACGCAGCCACGGGCCGTAATGGGCGGCCTTGGCGGACTTCAGCTTGTCTTCCAGCACCGGATCTTCCAGACGGTTGATTTCCAGGGTGAAGAACAAGGTGTGCGACGAGATGTCGGTGACGCGTTCGTGGATGCCCTGGTGGAAACGGCCGCGGTCGGAATCGGTCTGGTCGCCGGCATAGTACAGCTGGGCGTAGGACATGGCCCGGTACATGATCTCGCCGATGCGTTCGTATTCGGCGATGGCGGCGCCGAAATCGTCGCCGGAAATCTCGGCCAGCTTGCCGTCATAGGCCAGGGAAAAGGCCTTGGCCGCCGCTTCCGCCTTATCCAAATCGGCCGCCAGTTCCACGGAATCGGGCCCCGGATAAAGGTCGCTGAGGTCCCATTCGGGAAGATTGCCCAGTTCGGCGGCGGCGTTCTTGGTGCTCATTGGGTGACTCCTGTCCCACGAAACGGTATGGGTAGACTTAACGTGCCCCTATAAGATGGCGCGATTTGGCCGGGATCAAGAGCCAAAGGGAGATGACATGTCCGCCGATTGCGCCACCATCGCGTCCATACCCGCGCTTTTCCTGGACCAGACAAGACGACTGGGGCCGCGCCCGCTGTTGGGCGCCAAGACCGGCGGCAACTGGCAGTGGCTGAGCTGGACCCAGACCGAGGAACACGTCCTGCGTCTGGCCGGCGGCTTGGCGCGCTTGGGCTTGACGGCAGGCGACCGGGTGATGCTGGTCTCGGAAAACCGCCCCGAATGGGCCATCGCCGACCTGGGAATCATGATGGCGGGCGGCATCACCGTGCCGGCCTATGTGACCAACACGGTTTCCGACCATCTGCACGTGCTGGAAAACGCCCAGGCCCGCTTCGTCATCGCGTCAACCCTGGAGCTGACGCAACGCCTGTTGCAGGCCGCCGCCCGCGCCAGCACGCCCCCCACCCTGATCTGCCTGGAAATGCCCAGCCTGTCGCAAGCGCCGGGTTTTGACGTGGTGGCCTGGGATCAGGTCCTGACCATGGGGGTCGGCACCGAGGACGACATGCGGGCCCGCGCCGCCCAGCTGCAGCGCGGCGACGTCGCCTGCGTCATCCACACCTCGGGCACCGGGGGGGCGCCGCGCGGCGTCACCCTGTCCCATGGCGCCCTGCTGGCCGATTGCGTCGGCGCCCAGGCCCTGCTGGCGCCCTTAGGGCTGGACGACAACGTCTTCCTGTCCTTCCTGCCCTTGTCCCATTCCTATGAACACACGGTGGGCCTGATCTTCCCGCTGTCCATCGGCGCCAGCATCGCCTATGCCGAGGGACTGGACCAGTTGGCCGCCAACATGGCCGAAATCCAGCCCACCATCATGACCGCCGTGCCGCGCCTGTACGAGACCATGCGCGGCCGCATCCTGGGGGCTTTGCGGCGCCAGGGCGGCATCAAGGAAAAGCTGTTCATGACGGCGCTGGGCCTGGGCACCCGCCAATTGCGCGGCCAGCCCCTGTCGCCCTGGCAACGCCTTGTCAACCTGACCCTTGACATCTTGGTGCGCCGCAAGGTTTCCGCCCGTTTCGGCGGTCGGCTGAAGGCTTTGGTGTCGGGCGGCGCCCCCCTGGCCTTCGAGGTCGGCAGCTTCTTCGCCGCGCTTGGCATCCGCATCCTGCAGGGCTATGGCCAGACCGAGGCCGGGCCGGCCATATCGTGCTCGCCGCCGGGCAAGATCAAGCTGGACACCGTCGGCCCGCCCTTGGCCGGCATCAGCGTCCGCATCGCCGAGGACGGCGAGATCCTGGTCAAGGGCGAGGTGCTGATGCAGGGCTATTGGCGCGATCCCAACGCCACCGCCCAGGCCATCGATGCCGAAGGCTGGCTGCATACCGGCGATATCGGCGAGATGGACCAGGACGGCTATATCCGCATCACCGACAGGAAGCGCGACATCATTGTCAACTCGGGCGGTGACAACATCTCGCCACAACGGGTGGAAAGCCTGCTGACCCTGCAGCCGGAAATCGCCCAGGCCATGGTCCATGGCGACCAGCGCCCGCATCTGGTGGCGCTGGTCGTCGCCGCCGAGGATTGTGGCGCCGCCGACGTGGCCCGCGCCGTCGAGCGCGTCAACAACCAGTTGTCCACCATCGAGAAGATCCGCCGCCATCAGGTGGTCGCCGAACCTTTCACCACCGACAACCTGATGTTGACGCCGACCATGAAGATCCGCCGCCACGTCATCCGCCAGCGTTATGGCGAGGTGCTGGAAGGGATGTATCGCTGACGTCACCCGCAAGTTGACGCCCGCAACCATGCTCACGCATCACTTCAAGAGACTCATCACTTTGCTATAACGCATTGATAAGTCTTATTTTGCTGCACGGTTTTCGCGCAACAAAAACGCCGCCCCCGAAAAGAGAGCGGCGTCAACATTGACTGACGTGAAACCCGGATCACACGCCGTGATAGGCCTTGAACCAGTCGATGAACTTGGGCACGCCCACACTGATCGGCGTGGTCGGCGCGAAACCGACATCACGCTGGATGGCGCTGATGTCGGCATAGGTTTCCTTGACGTCGCCCGGCTGCATGGGGCGGAAGTCGTATTCGGCCTTGCGGCCCAGGCAATCCTCGATCAGGCCGATGAAGTCCATCAGCTTTTCCGAGTTGTTGTTGCCGATGTTGTAAAGCCGGTAGGGCGGCGCCACTCCGTCGTCACCGGGCGGGTTGTCCAGCACGCCGACCACGCCCGAGACGATGTCGTCAATGAAGGTGAAGTCGCGACGCATGTCGCCGTTGTTGAACACGGTGATCGGCTTGCCGGCCAGGATGGCCTGGGCGAACAGATAGGCCGCCATGTCCGGGCGCCCCCACGGGCCGTAGACGGTGAAGAACCGCAGGCCGGTCGTGGGAATGCGGTACAGGTGGGAATAGGAATGGCTGATCAGCTCGCCGGCGCGCTTGGTGGCGGCATAAAGCGAGATGGGATGATCCACCCGGTCTTCCACCGAGAACGGCAGCTTGGTGTTGGCCCCATAGACCGAGGACGAGCTGGCATAGACGAAATGCCGGCAATTGGGGTTGGCGCGGGCCAGTTCCAGCATGACCAGATGCCCCTCGACATTCGAGTGGGTGTAGTCGTGCGGCGCGGTCAGCGAGTGACGCACCCCGGCCTGGGCCGCCAGGTTGATGTAGGACGTCACCTCGGGATGGGCCTGGGCCACCACCGCCATGGCGGTACGGTCGGCGATGTCGGCCTGCAGGAAGGTGAAGTTGGGATTTTCGCCCAGCGTCGCCAGACGCTTGGCCTTCAGCGCCGGGTCGTAATAGGCGTTCAGGCTGTCAACGCCCACCACCTTGGTCCCACGGGCCAGCAGACGCTGCGCCGTATGAAAGCCGATGAAGCCGGCGGCACCGGTCAAAAGCACGCTCATCAGATCAATCCCAATTCTACAGGCAAACCGATTTCTCGGGCTGACTTCGTATAGCCTGCCTGGGCGTGGAAATCACCCCCCCTTTTTCATTAAAACCCCGCAACTTTCTTACAAGAAGCCATCAGGCTGATTGAATTTGTTGCGTTTTTATCTCTCCCCCTTGCCCCCGCGCACAGGCTTCCCACCTGCCAACCAGGGAGGTGCGCCATGTCGATCACGTCCAAGATCACCCTGGAAGACAAATACACCGCGCCAAGCGGGCAGGTTTTCCTTTCCGGCGTCCAGGCGCTGGTCCGTCTGCCGATGATTCAGCGCGACCGCGACCGCGCCAACGGCCTGAACACCGCGGGCTTCATCTCGGGCTATCGCGGCTCGCCGCTTTCCGGCCTGGACAAGGAATTGTGGCACGCCCAAAAGCACCTGGAAGCCCACGACATCCGCTTCCAGCCCGGCCTGAACGAGGATTTGGCCGCCACCGCCATCTGGGGCAGCCAGCAGGCCGGGCTATCGGGCGAGGCCACGGTGGACGGCGTCTTCGCCTATTGGTACGGCAAGGGACCGGGGCTGGATCGCGCCACCGACGCCTTCAAGCACGCCAATTCCGCCGGCACCGCCCGCCATGGCGGCGTGCTGGTTCTGGCCGGCGACGACCACGGGGCGCGGTCTTCCACCATGGCGCACCAATCCGAACAATTGTTCATGGCCATGAACATGCCGGTGCTGAACCCGGCGGGTTTACAGGAATTGCTGGATTACGGCCTGATGGGCTGGGCGCTGTCGCGTTATTCCGGCCTGTGGGTGGGGCTGAAGGCAATCACGGAAACGGTGGAAAGTTCGGCCAGCATCGACATTTCGCCGTGGCGCGTCCTGCCCTTGTTGCCCAAGGATTTCACCCTGCCCCCGGACGGACTGTCCATCCGCTGGCCCGACAAGTTCCTGGCCCAGGAAGAGCGCCTGCTGCGCCACAAGCTGCCGGCCGCCTTGGCCTTCGCCCGTGCCAATGCCCTGGACCGGCTGGTGGTGGGCGGGACGCGGCCGCGCTTCGGCATCGTCACCACCGGCAAGGCCCATCTGGACGTCATGCAGGCGCTGGACGACCTGGGTATCGACGCCCCATACGCCGCCGCCATGGGGTTGGCCATCTACAAGGTGGGCATGACCTGGCCCTTGGAGCCCCACGGGATCCGGTCTTTCTGCGAAGGCCTGGACGAAGTCCTGGTGATCGAGGAAAAGCGTCCGGTGGTGGAAGACCAGCTGCGCGCCCAGCTTTACAACTGGCGCGACGACGTGCGCCCCCGGGTGGTCGGCAAGACCGACCAGGACGGCGCCCCCTTGCTCCCCAGTCATGGCGAGCTGAACCCGGCCATGGTGGCCCGCGTCATCGCCGCCCGCATCGGGCGGTTCTACACCAGCCTGCGTGTCAAGGAACGGCTGGAATGGCTGGACAACAAGCAGGCGGCCCTGGAAAAGGTGCCGCAAGGCATCACTCGCATCCCTTATTTCTGCGCCGGCTGCCCGCATAATTCGTCCACCGTGCTGCCCGATGGCAGCCACGCCATGGGCGGCATCGGCTGCCACATCATGGCCACCTGGATGCCGGAACGCCACACCGAGACCTATACCCAGATGGGCGGCGAAGGCGCCAACTGGATCGGCCAGGCGCCCTTTACCCGGCGCCGCCACGTCTTCCAGAATTTGGGTGATGGCACCTATTACCATTCCGGCCTGCTGGCCATCCGCGCCTGCGTCGCCGCCAAGGTGCCCATCACCTACAAGATCTTGTTCAACGACGCGGTGGCCATGACCGGAGGCCAGCCCGTGGACGGACCGCTGGACGTGCCCGCCATCGCCGCCCAGGTCCGCGCCGAGGGGGTAAGCCGCATCGCCGTGGTGTCCGACCGCCGCGTCGCCTATGCCGACAAGCTGCCGGCCGGCACCACCATCCACCATCGCGACGCCATCATCGCGCTTCAGGAAGAACTGCGCGACTGGCCCGGCGTGTCGGTGCTGATCTTTGATCAGACCTGCGCCGCCGAAAAGCGGCGGCGCCGCAAGCGCGGCCTGATGGAGGACCCGCCGGAACGGCTGTTCATCAACACCAAGGTGTGCGAAGGCTGCGGCGATTGCGGCGACAAGTCCAATTGCGTCGCCGTGGTGCCGGTGGAAACCGAATGGGGCCGCAAGCGCGCCATCGACCAATCGGCCTGCAACAAGGATTTCAGCTGCGCCAAGGGCTTTTGCCCGGCCTTCGTCACCGTCACCGGCGCCACCGCCAAAAAGGCCGAAGCCATGGCCGATGGCGGCTTCGGGCCGCTGCCCGAGCCCACCCTGCCCTTGGCCGTCACGCCTTATTCCATGCTGATCACCGGCATCGGCGGCACCGGGGTGGTGACCGTGGCCCAGGTTCTGGGCATGGCCGCCCATGTGGACGGCAAAGGGGTCACCAGCCTGGACCAGACCGGGCTGGCGCAAAAGAACGGCGCGGTGATCAGCCACCTGCGGGTCTGCGACGATCCCGGCCGGCTTTACGCGTCGCGCATCGCCGATGGCGGCGCCCAGTTGCTGTTGGCCTGCGACATGGTGACCGCCGCCGGTTTCGACGCCCTGAGCAAGCTGAAATCCGGATTCACCCACGCCGTGGTCAACGACCACCAAACCATGCCGGCCAGCTTCACCCACGCGCCCGACATGGACTTCCCCGCCCAAACCATGCGCGATTCCATCGCCCATATGGCCACCGCCCATTTCGTCGACGCCACCCGTCTGGCCACCGCGCTTTTGGGCGACGGCCTGGCGGCAAATCTGTTCGTGGTCGGCTTCGCCTGGCAAAAGGGTCTGCTGCCGCTCAGCCTGGAAGCCATCACCATCGCCATCGAGCTGAACGGCGCCGCCCCCGATTTCAACAAAAAGGCTTTCCTGTGGGGTCGTCGTGCCGCCCATGACCCGGCCGCCGTCGAAGCCCTGATGGCGCCGCTGCCGCAGCCGGCCCGGACTTTGGACGACATCGTCGCCATCCGTGCCGAGGAATTGCGCCGCTGGGGTGGCGAGGAACCGGCCCGCCGCTTCCTGGACAAGGTGGCGCAGGTCCGCGCCGCCGAACAAGGCCTGGGCCTGGGCACCGCCTTGACCGAAGCCGCCGCCAAGGGCCTGTTCAAGCTGATGGCCTATAAAGACGAATACGAAGTGGCCCGGCTTTACAGCGACGGCGACTTCGTGCGCTCGCTGTCTGATCAGTTCGGACATTGGGACAAGGTGGAACCGCATCTGGCGCCGCCGTGGTTCGGGACGTCGAAACACCGTTTCGGTCCCTGGATGCTGGTGCTGATGAAGGGACTGGCCCGACTGCGCAGCTTGCGCGGCACCTGGGCCGATCCCTTCGGCTTTACCGCCGAACGCCGCATGGAACGGGCCTTGGTCGACGAATATGGCCGGGTGCTCGACCATTTGCTGGCCGATCTGGGACCGCGAAACCACGCCCAGGCGGTGACCCTGGCCGAAACCGCCCAGCAGATCCGCGGCTTCGGTCCCGTCAAGGAACAAGCCGCCCGGCACGTCCGCCAGATATGGAAAGCCTTTCTGCCCACCTTGCCAGCACAGGAAAGACGTTAAGGAAGAATACAATATGAGAGCTTATCCTCCTTTCGTTTAGGCTTGACCCCCTGGCGCAGCCGCGCTTGACTGCCTGGGGGGTGCATACGGAACGTTTCGGGGGGGGAAACCGTCATGGCCAATGTGGGCGAGGCAACAGGCAACGAAGCCTTGGAAGCCGAATTGTACGCCGCCCGCGCCGCCCGCGACGCCGCCGATTTCATCAGCGCCCTGGCGTCCTATCAAGCCGCCGTCCAACTGGATTCCGGCAACGTGGAAGCGCTGACCGGCATGGGCACCATGCTGCGCGCCCTGGGCCGCGATCGCGAAGCGCTGCCCACCTTGCTGAAAGCCATCGACCACGATTCCCTGAACGTGGAAGCCCGGCTGGAACTGGCGCTGACCCTGCAGTCCCTGGGGCGTTCCGACGAAGCCCGCGCCATCTTCACCGCGCTGTTGCGCGTCCCCGCCCCGCCGGCCCGGGCCTGGTTCGGCCTGGCCATGCTGCTGTTGGGGGACGGCCATGAAATGGCGGCCGAGGCCGCGCTGCGCCGCGCCATCAACCAATCCCCCGACATGGTGGAAGCCCGTCGGCAACTGGCCGACCTGATGGCGCATCGCCTGGATCTGGCCGCCGCCAGCGACCTTTATCACGACATCCTGACCATCGAACCCGACAATGCCGACGCTTTGGCCGGTCTGGGCCAAGCCCTGATCGGCATGGGCCGCATGGATGAAGCCCAGGATTTGCTGGAACGCGCCCTGGCGCAACGCCCGACCCACGCCTTGGCCCATCTGGCCCGGGCCCGTCTGAACCTGCTGGACGGTCACCTGCAAGGCGCGTGGGAGGATCTGGAATGGCGCTGGCAGGCTGCTGGCCGCAAGCGTCCCAACGCCCCCGGACAAAGCTGGGACGGCGATTCCGAGCTGACCGGCCAGACCATCCTGTTGTGGGCCGAACAGGGGCAAAGCGAAATCGTCCACCTTTTGCGCTATGTGCCCCAGGTGGCCCATCGCGCCGGCAAGGTGATCCTGGGCCTGCCCAAGGCCCTGGCGCCGCTGGCCAAGGGGCTGGAAGGCTCGCCCCAGGTCCTGGTCTCGGGCGAGCGTCTGCCGCCGGGAACCCGCGTCGACTACAACGCTTCGATCAGCGACCTGCCGCGCCTGTTCGGCACCTCGGTGTCCGGCATTCCCGCCGCCCCCTACCTGCAAGCCCCCGCCGGCCACCGTTTGGCGGTGGCGGCACCGCATACGGCGCTGCTGAAGGTGGGGCTGGCCTGGGCCGGACCGCGCGCCAGTTGGAACATCGACTTCGTGCAACTGATGACGCTGATGGGACGCCCCGACGCCGCCTTCTTCAGCCTGCAACTGGGCAAGCGCGCCGCCGACGCCACCAATCTGGCCCATCCGTCGCTGGTCACCGACCTGTCGCAGACGGTTTCCGATTATGCCGATCTGGCCGGCCGCATCGCTGAAATGGATCTGGTCATCACCGTGGACGGAATCGTCGCCCATCTGGCCGGCGCCATGGGCAAGCCGGTCTGGGTGCTGCTGCCCACCGCCGCCGACTGGCGCTGGCTGCGCGACCGCAACGACACGCCATGGTATCCCAGCGCCCGGTTGTTCCGCCAAAGCGCCCATGGCGACTGGGCCGAAGTGATCGGCCGCGTCGACAGCGCCTTGGGCGACAGGCTGTCGGACGAACGGCAGCGCCGCCACAGCATCGCCCAATCCCATCACGGCAGCCGTTCGGCCCAGCAGGCGTTCATTTCCACCCATCTGCAGGCCGGCGACCTGTTCGTCGACGCCGGTTGCGGATCGGCGGCGCCGCGGTCCATGGACGCGGCCTGTCAGGACGTGGACGACATCCGCGTCCTTGCCATCGAAGCCCGCGCTTCCGAAGCGGCCCTGCTGGAAGACACCCTGGCCATTTCCGGCCTGTCCGACATCGTCACCGTCGAACACGCCGTCATCGGCGCCGGTACCGCCCCGGTGGCGGTGGCGGCACGCAAGCGTTCGGGCCGTGCCGTCTTCCCGTTGCCCCAATGGGTCGGCGGCTCCCGCAAATCCGAACCCCTGTCCGCCATCCTGGCCCGTCACCAAGCGCTGGCCGGGCGCCGCGTCGTCCTGCGCCTGGGGGCCAAGGGGCAGGAAAGCGACATCCTGGCGGGACTGGGCGACATCCGCCCGGCCCTGGTGGTGTTCGACCATGCCGACGGCAACCAAGCCGCCGACATTCTGCGGCGGATGGGCTATCACCTGCACCGCTTCCCCTCGGACGTCGCCGCCGGCCCCGCCCGCCCCTTCGCCGGCGAAGCCGGGGCGGTACTGGCCCTGGCCGCCGACATCCCGCCGGCGCCGGTCTATGGCGATTCCGGCGACCCCACCTCGCCCGCCAGCATGGCCCGCGCCTCGGCCGAATCGGCCCGGCTGGCCCGGGAAGGCCAGGCACTGCTGGCGCAAAGCAAGCTGAACGAAGCCGGAAACGCCTTTGCCCGCGCCCTGGCCCAGGACCCCGGCAACGCGGTGGCCAACGCCAATCTGGGCGGCCTGTTGCGCCGCATCGGCCGGCGTGACGCCGCCGCCGCCTGCTGGCGCCGCGCCTTGGCCGCCGGCGCGCCGGCCGGCGTGCGCAGCAACCTGGCCAACGTGCTGCGTGAAAGCGGTCGCCTTGCCGAGTCCGAAGCCACCTTCCTGCACTGTCTGGCGGAACTGCCCGACCACGCGGAAACCTCTTTCGCCTTCGCCTTGCTGGAACGCCAGCTGGGGCGGCCGCGTCAGGCCCTGGGCCTGATGGAACGGGCCGAGCACCTGCGCCCGGGCACCGTCCCCGGCGGCGAACTGGCCGTCACCTTGCTGAAATCGGGCAATCTGGCCCGCGGCATGGCGGAAATGGTCCATCGCAAGCCGGTTCCCCTGGCCAAGGTCAACGCCCCTGATTGGGACGGTTCGCGGTTGGTGGGCAAGACCATCCTGGTGCGCGACGAAGGTGACGTCATCGACACCATCCAACTGGCCCGCTATGTGCCCATGGTCGCCCTGCAGGGTGGTCTGGTGCATGTGGAATGCGTGCCGGAAGCGGCCCCCTTGATGGCCGGCTTGGCCGGGGTCGAACAGGTCATCGCTCGCGGCAAGCCACTGCCGGCGGTGGAATGCAGCGTCCGCCTGCTGGACGTGCCGCGCCTGTTGGGGACCACCTCGCGCACCACGCCGCCGCGCACCGTGCCCTATCTGAACCTGCCCGAAGGCACGCCCCCCTTCCGCTTCCCCGGCGACAACCACCTGCATGTGGGCCTGTCCTGGCATGGTCCGCGCCCCAGCGACCGCGGCATTCCGGTGTCCACCCTGATGCGCTTGGCGGCGCTGCCCGGCATTGATCTGGTCAGCCTGCAACGGGGCGAGCGGGCGCAGGATCTGATCACCACCGGCAACCGCCTGTTCGTCGAGGACATGGGCTCACAATGCCGCAACCTGATTGACCTGGCCGCCCTGGTCGCCGGCCTTGACCTGATCGTCACCACCGACACGGTGGAAGCCCATCTGGCCGGCGCCATGGGTAAGCCGGTCTGGGTGCTGCTGCCGCTCGGCAACGACTGGCGCTGGGTTGATGAACGCGACGACAGCGTCTGGTACCCGACCATGCGGGTGTTCCGCCAATCCACCGACGGTTCGTGGAACCGGGCACTGTCCCGCGTCGCCGACGCCATGGCCGCCATGGCCGCCGGCAAACGCGGACGCAGCGGAATTTAAGACAGCCCTTTTTCAGCCGTCATGGCCGGGCTTGACCCGGCCATCCAAGGCCCCCCGGGTCAAGCCCGGGGGTGACGAGAAAAAGCGATATTCCCTTACATGTTCGGATAGCTCGGTCCGCCGCCGCCTGTCCGGGCGGAGCCCGGCCTCGTTTTGATAAAAGGAAGGCGACGGTGTCCGGTTTTACATGTTCGGATAATTGGGTCCCCCACCCCCCTCGGGAACAGTCCAGGTGATGTTCTGGGTGGGGTCCTTGATGTCGCAGGTCTTGCAGTGGACGCAGTTCTGGGCGTTGATCCTGAGCGCCGGGCCGTCGACGATTTCGTAGACGCCGGCCGGGCAGTACCGCTGTTCCGGGGCGTCGTACAGCGCCAGATTGACGTCGATGGCGACGCTTTCGTCCTTCAGCTTCAGATGCGCCGGCTGGTTTTCCTCGTGGTTGGTGTTGGAAATGAACACCGAGCTCAGCTTGTCGAAGCTGACCACCCCGTCGGGCTTGGGATAGTCGATCTTGGGGAAGTCCTTGGCCTTACCCAACTGGTCGTGGTCGGCGTGGATCTTGAAGGTCCACGGCGCTTTGCCCTGGAACAGATAGGTGTCCAGCGCCGAATAGGCGATGCCGGCCCAGAAGCCCTTGTGGAAGCTGGGGCGGATGTTGCGCACCTTGTAAAGCTCGCTCCACAGCCAGGTCTGCTTCAGCTCACGCGGATAGGCGTGGGCTTCGTTGCCCGAACCGTCGGCCAACAGCGCGGCGACCGCCTCGGCGGCGACCATGCCCGACTTCATCGCCGTGTGGCTGCCCTTGATCTTGGGGACGTTCAGGAAGCCGGCGGTATCGCCGACCAGCAGGCCGCCGGGGAAGGTCAAATTGGGGATGGACTGGAAGCCGCCTTCCGAGATGGCGCGCGCCCCATAGGCGATGCGGCGGCCGCCTTCGAAGGTCGGGCGGATGGCCGGATGGGTCTTGAAGCGCTGGAATTCGTCAAACGGCGACAGATGCGGGTTCTTGTAGTCCAGGCCGATGACGAAGCCGACCACCACCTGGTTGTCTTCCAGATGATACAGGAACGAACCGCCATAGGTCTGGCTGTCCAAGGGCCAGCCGGTGGTGTGGACGATCTTGCCCTGCTGGTGCTTGGCGGGATCGATTTCCCACAATTCCTTGATGCCGATGCCATAGGTCTGCGGGTCGCAATCCTTGCGCAGGTCGTACTTGGCCCACAATTCCTTGGTCAAGGACCCCCGGCAGCCCTCGGCGAAGATGGTCTGCCGCGCATGCAGTTCCATGCCCGGGGTGTAATTGGCGGTCGGCTGGCCGTCCTTGCCCAGCCCCATGTCGCCGGTGGCCACGCCCTTGACCGAACCGTCGTCGTGATACAGCACCTCGGCGGCGGCGAAGCCGGGATAGATTTCCACCCCCAGCTCCTCGGCCTGGCCGGCCAGCCAGCGGCACAGATTGCCCAAGCTGATGATGTAGTTGCCGTGGTTGTGCATCTGCGGCGGCGTCGGCAGCTTGAACGCTTTCTTTTCCGTCAGGAACAGGAAGGAATCGTCCTTGGCCGGGCAGTTCAGCGGCGCGTCGCGGTCGCGCCAGTCGGGGATCAGCTCGTCCAGGGCCCGGGTCTCGAACACCGCGCCCGACAGGATGTGGGCGCCCACTTCCGAACCCTTCTCCAGAACGCAAACCGTAAGCTCGGGGTTGATCTGCTTCAGACGGATCGACGCCGACAGACCCGAAGGCCCGCCGCCAACGATCACAACGTCGAATTCCATCGCTTCCCGTTCCATGGTCATCTTCCTTATTCAGAAAAAGGGGCCGGGCAAAGATCTTGCCCGGCCCGTCCAGTTGCGGCTCGGCAGAGGGAGACAACCAGCCCCTGGGGCGTGCATGACCAAGGGACCAGCACCGCCGGGAGCCGACCGGCGGTTAACGCGGATTACAAAACCTCGTCGTCCAGCGCCATGATGGCGTCGGAACCGGCGATGATGGACTGAGCCAGACCGTCGATCTTCGACATCACGTGGTCGGCGAAGAACCGGGCGGTGACCAGTTTGGCGGCCAGGAAGGGCTGATCCGATCCCTTGGCGGCAAGCGCCGCCTTGGCCATCATCTGACCACCGACCAAAATCCCCATCAGTTCCAGGAACGGCACGGCGGCACCGGCGGGCAGGCGCAAATCCTGCTTGGCCACCGACAGCATCCAATCCACACAGGCCTTGGCGGCGGCCACACCCTTGACCAATTGGGCACCGATGCCCAGACCGGCGGCTTCGGCGGCCTGGGCGGTGGCGGTCACGTCGGCCAGCAACACGCCGATACCCTGGCCGTTATCGCGCAGGGTCTTGCGCAGCACCAGATCGTTGGCCTGGATGGCGGTGGTGCCTTCGTAGATGGTGGTGATGCGGGCGTCGCGGAAATGCTGGGCGGCGCCGGTTTCCTCGATATAGCCCATGCCGCCATGGACCTGGACGCCCAGGGACGCCACAACATTGCCCACTTCGGTGGACCAGCCCTTGACCAGCGGCGTGTAAAGATCGGCCATCAATTGGGCGTGGTCGCGGGTGGCAGGGTCCTCGGCATGGTGGGCGACGTCCACATGGGCGGCGGCCGAATAGATCAGGCCGCGCATGGCCTCGATCTGGCACTTCATGGTCATCAGCATGCGGCGCACGTCGGGATGGTTGACGATGCCGGTGTTGCCCGGCTGGGTCCACCCCACCGGCTTGCCCTGCACGCGGTCGCGGGCATAGGACAAAGCCTGCTGATAGGCGCGTTCGGCGATGCCCAGCCCCTGTAGGCCGACAGCCTGACGGGCGTGGTTCATCATGGTGAACATGTATTCCAGGCCGCGATTGGCTTCCCCCACCAGATATCCGATGGCGCCGTCCTTTTCGCCAAAGGCCATGACGGCGGTGGGGCTGCCATGGATGCCCAATTTATGTTCCAGCGAAGCGCAGACCGCATCGTTGCGCGCCCCCAGCGAACCATCGGCACCCACCAGGAACTTGGGCACGATGAACAGCGAGATGCCCTTGACCCCGGCCGGCGCGTCGGGCAGACGGCCCAAGACCAGATGGATGACGTTCTCGGTCATCTCGTGGTCGCCATAGGTGATGAAAATCTTCTGGCCGAAGATGCGGAAATGGTCGCCTTCAGGGACCGCCTTGGTGCGGATGGCGGCCAGATCGGACCCGGCCGCCGGCTCGGTCAGGTTCATGGTGCCGGTCCATTCGCCGGTCACCATCTTGGGCAGATAGGTGGCCTTCTGCTCGTCGGTGCCATAGCTCTCGATGGCGTTGACCGCGCCCTGGGTCAGCATCGGGCACAGGGTGAAGGCCATGTTGGCCGCCTGCCACATTTCATGGACGGCGGTGTTCAGCACATTGGGCAACCCCATGCCGCCGTGGTCGGGCGAAAACGGCAGGCCGTTCCAACCGCCTTCCACCAAAACGTTCCAGGCTTCCGTCCAGCCGGGGCTGACCACCACCTTGCCGTCCACCAGCTTGGCGCCACTGGTGTCGCCCACCTTGTTCAAGGGCGCCAGGGTGTCGGCGGCGATCTTGGCGGCTTCTTCCAAGATGGACTCCACCAGATCGGGAGTGGCTTCGGCGAAGGCCGGCAGTGCCGTCACCTTGCCCAGCCCGGCAACGTTTTCCAGAACGAATTTGATATCAGCCAGCGGCGCGGCATAGGTCATGGAAAGTCTCTCCCTCAGCGTGTGGGCACCGGCTTTTCGCCGGTATAGTCGTAGAATCCGCGACCGGTCTTGCGCCCCAACCAACCGGCCTCGACGTATTTCACCAAAAGCGGGCACGGCCGGTACTTGGTGTCGGCCAGCCCTTCATGCAGCACGTGCATCACCGCCAGACAGGTATCGAGCCCGATGAAGTCGGCCAGTTCCAACGGCCCCATGGGGTGGTTGGCGCCCAACTTCATGGCGGTGTCGATGCTTTCGACGCTGCCGACGCCTTCATACAGGGTGTAGACCGCTTCGTTGATCATCGGCAGCAGGATGCGATTGACGATGAAGGCGGGGAAATCCTCGGCCGACACCGAAATCTTGCCCAGTCGCGCCACCAGTTCCTTGGTGATGGCGAAGGTGTCCTCGGCGGTGGCGATGCCGCGGATCAGTTCCACCAGCTGCATCACCGGCACCGGGTTCATGAAATGCATGCCGACGAAACGGCCGGGACGGTCGGTGGCGGCGGCCAGACGGGTGATGGACAAAGACGAGGTGTTCGACGCGATGATGGCGTCGGCCTTCAGCACCGGGCACAATTGGGCGAAGATGGCGCGCTTGACCGTCTCGTTCTCGCTGGCGGCTTCGATCACCAGATCGCATTCGGCGAAATCGGCGTAAGCCGTGGTGGTGGCGATCAGCGCCAGGGCGGCATCCTTGTCGGCGGCGCTGATCTTGCCCTTGGATTCCATACGGCCCAGGTTCTTGATGATGGTCCCCATGCCCTTCTGCAACGCCGCATCCGAAACGTCGAGCAGAGTCACCGCGAAACCGCGCTGGGCGAAAACCTGGGCGATGCCGTTGCCCATCTGGCCGGCGCCGATGATGCCCACCTTGCGGATATGGGCGGACAGGGCGGACTCAAGGGTGGGGAGTGCAGTCATGGATTAAAGTTTCTCCGTGAGTTCAGGCACCGCCTTGAACAGGTCGGCGACCAGTCCGTAATCGGCGACCTGGAAGATGGGGGCCTCTTCGTCCTTGTTGATGGCGACGATGACCTTGCTGTCCTTCATACCGGCCAGGTGCTGGATGGCGCCCGAGATGCCGACGGCGATGTAAAGGTCCGGCGCCACGATCTTGCCGGTCTGGCCGACCTGCAGGTCGTTGGGGACGAAGCCGGCGTCGACGGCGGCGCGGGATGCGCCGACGGCGGCGCCCAATTTGTCGGCGACGGCTTCCAGCAGCTTGAAATTGTCGCCCGACTGCATGCCGCGACCACCACTGATGATGATCCGGGCGCTGGTCAACTCGGGGCGTTCCGACTTGGACAGTTCCTGGCCGACGAAGCTGGACAGGGCAGGATCGGCGGCGACGGGCACCGCTTCGATGACGGCCGCACCGGTGGTGGCGGCAGCTTCGAAGCCGGTGGCGCGCACGGTGATCACCTTGACCGCGTCCTTGCTTTGCACGGTGGCCAGCGCGTTGCCGGCATAGATGGGACGCACGAAGGTGTCGGCCGACACCACGCTGACGATCTCGGAAATCTGCGCCACGTCCAGCAGTGCCGCGACGCGAGGCGCCACGTTCTTGCCCGCAGTGGTGGCCGGCGCCAGGATGTGGCTGTAGCCGCCGGCCAGGCTAACCACCAGGGCGGCCAAGGGCTCGGCCAGATGATGGGCATAGCAGGCCGCTTCGGCGCACAGCACCTTGGCGACGCCGGCGATCTTGGCGGCCTCGGCGGCGATGGGGCCGACGGCGGCGGCGGCCACCAGCACATGGATGTCGCCACCAATCTTGGCGGCGGCGGCGACGGTGTTCAGCGTGGCGGCCTTCAGGCTGCCGGCTTCGTGTTCGGCGATGACGAGAATGGCCATGGTCAGATCACCTTCGCTTCGTTCTTCAGCTTGTCCACCAGGGCGGCGACGTCGGGCACCTTGATGCCGGCGGAACGCTTCGGCGGCTCTTCCACCGAGAGCGTCACCAGACGGGGCGCCACGTCGACGCCCAGATCGGCCGGACTGGTCATGTCGATGGGCTTCTTCTTCGCCTTCATGATGTTGGGCAGCGACGCATAGCGCGGCTCGTTCAGGCGCAAGTCGGTGGTGACGATGGCCGGCAGCGAAATGGAAATGGTCTGCAGGCCGCCGTCGATTTCACGGGTCACCGTCAGCTTGTCGCCGACCTCGACCTTGCTGGCGAAGGTGCCCTGGCTCCAGCCCAGCAGCGCCGCCAGCATCTGGCCGGTCTGGTTGCTGTCGTCGTCGATGGCCTGCTTGCCCAGGATCACCAGGGACGGCGCTTCCTTGGCGACAACCGCCGCCAAAGCCTTGGCGACACCCAACGGCTGAACCTCGTCATCGGTCTGCACCAGGATGCCGCGATCGGCGCCCATGGCAAGCGCGGTGCGCAAGGTTTCCTGCGCCGTCGCCGGCCCGATGGACACCACCACCACTTCCGAAGCCTTGCCCGCTTCCTTCAGACGCACCGCTTCTTCCACCGCGATCTCGTCGAACGGGTTCATGGAAAACTTCACATTGGCGGTTTCAACACCCGTGTGGTCCGACTTCACCCGGATCTTCACGTTGTAATCAATGACGCGCTTGACCGCGACGAGGACTTTCATGGGGGTGCTCCGACAAAGCGGCCCGCGCCGGCAAACGGCGCGGGCCCTTCCTGTTGCTTAAAGATCCTTGGCCATCTGACGCAGCATGAACTTCTGGATCTTGCCGGTGCTGGTCTTGGGCAAAGCGCCGAAGACGATGGTTCGCGGCACCTTGAAGCCGGCCATGTGCGACTTGCAGAAAGCGATGACGTTTTCCTCGGTGCATTCGGCGCCGTCCTTCAGCGTCACGAAAGCGCAAGGCGTCTCGCCCCACTTCTCGTCGGGACGGGCGACCACGGCGGCTTCCATGATGTCGGGGTGACGGTACAGCACGTCTTCCACCTCGATGGACGAGATGTTTTCACCACCCGAGATGATGATGTCCTTGGAACGGTCCTTGATTTCCACATAGCCGTCTTCGTGCCAGACGGCCAGATCGCCGGTGTGGAACCAGCCGCCCTCGAAGCTTTCCTGGGTGGCCTTGGGGTTCTTCAGGTAGCCCTTCATGACGTTGTTGCCGCGCATGAAGATTTCACCCATGGTCATGCCGTCCTTGGGGCACGGTTCCAGAGTCATGGGGTCGGCGATCATCACACCTTCCAGCATCGGGCCGCGCACGCCCTGACGGGCCTTGATGCGGGCCTTGCCGTCGATGTCCAGGTCGTTCCACTTGTCGTGCCAGACGCACTGGGTGACCGGGCCATAGACTTCGGTCAGGCCGTAGACGTGGGTGACTTCCCAGCCCATGCGTTCCATGCCGGCGATGACGGCGGCCGGCGGGGCGGCACCGGCGGTCATCACCTTGACCTTGTGGTCGATACCTTGCTTCAGGGCGGCAGGCGCGTTGTTGATCATGTTCAGCACGATGGGGGCACCACAGAAATGGGTGACCTTTTCAGAGCGGATCAGATCGACGATGGGTTCAACGCGGACATGGCGCAGACAGACGCTGGTGCCGGCGGTCACCGCCATGGTCCACGGGAAGCACCAGCCGTTGCAGTGGAACATGGGCAGGGTCCACAGATAGACCGGGCCGTCGGGCATGGTCCAGCCGAGCGCGTTGGACACCGCGTTCAGATAAGCGCCGCGATGGTGGTAGACCACGCCCTTGGGGTTGCCGGTGGTGCCCGAGGTGTAGTTCAGCGCGATGGCGTCCCATTCGTCGCCCGGCATGATCCAGGGATGCAGTTCGTCGGCCAGCAGGTCTTCATAGGTGGCTTCGCCGATCAGCTCGCCGCCCACATAGGTAGGATCGTCGATGTCGAACACCGGAATCTTGACGTCCAGGCCTTCCACCGCCTTCTTCGCCACCTTCGAGAACTCGCGGTCGACGATCAGCATCTTGGCTTCGCCGTGCTGCAGGATGAAGGTGATGGCCTCGGCGTCCAGGCGGGTGTTGATGGCGTTCAGCACGCCGCCGGTCAGCGGAATGGCGAAATGGCCTTCGAACAGTTCCGGGGTGTTGGCGGCCAGCATGGCCACCGTGTCGCCCTTGCCGATGCCGCGCTTGGCGAGACCAGCGGCCAGACGGCGCACGCGCACCATGGTTTCGCCCCAGGTACGACGAACCGGGCCATGGATGACGGCCAGACGATCGGGCCAGATCGAGGCGGTGCGCTCGAGGAAAGTGAGCGGCGTCAACGCCACGAAATTGGCGGCGTTCTTGTCCAGATCCTGATCGTACACATTGGTTGAGGCCATGGCCTGTTTCTCCCTAGGGCTTTATCGCGAGCCGACAGCTGATTCCAGCGTTGTCGAAGGGGTCTAACAGCGCAGCTTTTCCCAAGTTTCTCAGGAATATGACCAATTGTTTCAGTGCGAGAAACGGGGCTGGCCGCCGACCCCCGGTTTGGTGACGGAAAAGCAGCCTAGCACCGGCGACCACGGGAAAAAAGCCGGCTAAAGCCAGCTCACCTCGGCGGTGAACAGATAGCCGGCGCCATAGACCGTCTTGATCAGGCGCGGCGACTTGGCGTCGCGTTCGATCTTCTTGCGGATGCGCGAGATGCGCACGTCGATGGAGCGGTCATAGGGGAAGTCGTCGCGCTCGCTGTCGGCGCCTTGCAACTGCTCGCGCGACAGCACCCGCTTGGGGGAACGCAGCAAGGCCTGCAACAGGCCGGCCTCGGCAGCCGTCAGGCTTTCCTGATGGCCGTCGTCGGCGACCAGGGTCAGGTTGCCGGGATCGAACACCCATTCGCCGAAACGGGCGCGCTGGTTGTCGGCGGCGGCACCGGCACCGGCCAGTTGTTCGCGCCGGCGGATCACCGAATTGATGCGGGCCACCAGTTCACGCGGCTCGAACGGCTTGACGATGTAGTCGTCGGCGCCCAGTTCCAGGCCCAGGACCCGGTCAGAAACCCCGCCGCGCCCGGTCAGGATGATGACGCCGAAACGCACGTCGCCCCACAATTCGCGCACCAGGGTCAACCCGTCCATGTCGGGCAGACCCAGGTCGACCAGACACAGTTCGGGGGCCTGACGGCGGATGGCGGCACGGGCGTCACGGCCAGATCCGAAGGCTTGGACTTCGTAGCCATAGCCTTCCAGAACCGTGCGGACCAGATTGCGGATGTCGGCGTCGTCCTCGATCAGGTACAAAAGCTTCCTGGCGCCCAAACTGGTTCCCTCTGTCAAATCGTCGTGGCCGGAGCCGACCGTCCGATGGCGTCGATCAGGTCCTGTTTTTCCCACGGTTTTGACAACACTACCAGATCGGATCGATCCTCGCTGCTATCAAACGAGAAGCCACTGATCAGAACCATGGCGATTTGGGGCCGCATTTCCTTCACTTTACGCGCCAGTTCCACACCAGAAAGTCCGGGCATGACGATGTCCGATATTACAAGGTGCAGATCTTCTATTTGATCAACCAAAGATAGAGCCTCATCGCCACTTTCCGCCTCGACCACCGAAAAGCCCAGCTCCATCAGCTGGCGGCGCATGATCTGACGAACATCTTCGTTGTCTTCGGCAACCAGGGCCAAACGGCCGGGCCAACGTTGGTCCGAAACCTTGCCCACCGGCACGTCCACATGCGGCACCGGCTCGGCCCGGGGCAACAAGATGGTCAGCGCCGCCCCCTCGCCCGGCTTGGAATCGATGCGGATGAAACCATGCGATTGCTTGACGAAGCCATAGACCATGGACAAGCCCAGGCCCGAGCCCTGTTCCTTGGTGGTGAAGAACGGTTCGAAGGCGCGGGCCAGACTGTCGGTGTTGAAGCCCTGGCCGGTATCGGCGACGACGATTTCCAGGTAATCGTCGGCGGGCGCCATTTCGTCGAACATTTCCGGGGCAATCAGGGTCCGGATGCGGGCGCCGACCTGCAGACGGCCGCCGCCGGGCATGGCGTCGCGGGCGTTCAGCACCATGTTGACCAGGGCGTTTTCCAACTGGTTCTGGTCGGCGATGGCCCAGCACGGCACGTCTTCCGGCGGCAGCACCATGTCGATGGAACTGGGCAGCGAGCGCCGAAGCAGCACCGCCATCTCGCGGATCAGCGCCCCCACGTCCACCGGCTGCGGCTTCAGCGGTTGGCGGCGTGAGAACGCCAACAGGCGCGCGGTGATGTCGGCGCCGCGTCGTCCCGCCCGTTGCGCCGGTTCCAAGAACTCGTCCAGGCCTTCCACCGCCGCGTAACGTTCCCGCGCCGCCGCCAGGTTGCCGATGATGATGGACAACAGGTTGTTGAAATCATGGGCCAAACCGCCGGAAAGCTGGCCCACGGCGTTCAGGCGCTGGGCCTCCATCAGGCGCCGTTCGGTGTCCTTTTCGTCGGTGACGTCCAAGGACAGCACGAACATGCCCTGCACCAGACCGTCGGGGCCCAATTCGGGGATCAGCGTCGTCTTGGTGACCATGGGCTGGCCACGGGACTGGCCAAAGGTGTATTCAAACGACGATTCCTGCCCTTGCAGCGTCTGCTCCACATGCGGGCCGATGAATTCATAGGCATGGCGGCCCAGGGTCTCGGCCAGGAAGCGCCCCACCACCTCGCCTTTGTCGCGGCGCACCATGCCGGCCCAACGCCGGTTGGCGAAGCGGATGCGTTGGTCGCGGCCCAGATAGGCGATGGCCGCCGGGATGGCGTCCAGGATCAGACGCTGGCGCGATTCGTTTTCCGCCAGCGCCGCCTGGGCGCGGTCCTGCAGTTCCACCGCCTGCAACAGGCGGCGGTTGCTGTCTTCCAGTTCGGCGGTGCGGTGGCGCACCCGGCTGTCCAAGGTGGCGATGTTGTCCTGGACCCGCTGGATCATGCCGTCGAAGGCGGTGGCCAGGATGCCGATTTCATCGTCTCGAGTGATGCCGGTGCGCACCGACAGGTCGCCGCCGCTGACTTGCGCCGCCGTGTCCACCAGCCGGCGCAGCGGCTCGACCAGCCGGCGCGCCGCCAGCCAGGCCAAAGCGATGCCGATGATCAGGATGGCCAGCGCCACCATCATGATGCGGTTGGACAATTCGACGGCGGACGAACGCAGGTCGTCCACATAGACCGAGGACGCGATGTACCAGTCGAAGCCGGGGAAGTGCCGCACCCAGGAAATCTTTTGGTAGACGTAATGGTCGGGGTCTTCCGGCTTGTCCCACAGATAATAGACCGGCTTGCCGCTATCGGCGGCGGCCTTCAGCTCGTCGGCGATGGAATGCCCCGACAACGGGTTGTTCTTGCGCGAGAACTCGGTGCCTTCGATGTTGGCGTTGGGATGGATGATCATGTTGTTGCGGGCGTCGAAGATATAGACATAGCCGGTGGCGTTGATGCGGATGGCCCGCAACACCTGACGCAGATCCTCGATGGCAGCGGCCATGCGCTTGGCGACCTCGGCGTCGATGTCGGCCAGATAGGCGCCGGTCCCCACCACCAGACGGTGCTGGGGCAGGTCCTTGAAATAGGAAATCTTTTGTTCGGTCAGATGCGTCTCACCCTTGGGCCGCGACCACGGATAGGTGTGGAAGCCCTCGCCCCAGGCGCGCGCCGTGGAAATGATCATCGGGATGATGGTGTTGCCCGACTGGTCGCGGAACTCGGCGGCGTTGCGCCCCTGGAAATAGGGGTCGGGGTGCGACAGCAGGTTCGAGTAGTAGTCGGTGACCCAGATATAGTCGTTGTTGCCGTATTTCATCGCCTTCAGGCCCTCGAAGACCTGTCGCCTGGCCTCGGCGTCGGTGATCTCGCCCCGGTCGCGCTGGGCGAACACCCAGTCGATATAGGACGCGGCCAGCTGCACCACGTTGCGCAACTGCTGTTTGTACGACTTCTCGGTCTCGGCCCGCTGTTCCTCCAGCCCGCCCTTGATCTTGGCCGCCATCTTGAAGACGTTTTCCAAGATGGCGCCGGACGCGTTCAGCTCGATCTCATAGGCCTTTTGCTCGACCAGCGGCACCACCAGCAGATAGACGGCGGCCGAAAACAGACCGACGACGATCAGCATGGTGGAGAACAGGCGATGGAACAGGCGCGATCGGATCATGGCGACAGAGTAACGCCAGTTTTCGCCTTTCTTCAAGACGAACGAAGCAAAGCGAAAAATGTAACCAATTGTAAAATTGGAAACAATTTCAGAAACTTATGTAGTTTTTATCCGATCACGCAGATCGTTCAAGACGAATACTCGGATAGCCGAAGACAAATTGCCGCCGCGCTCGGAATCGATCCGGCTGACCAACTGGTTGACCGACAGACCAAGCCGATCGGCGATCTGCCGGAACTCGTCCCAGAATTCCGGCTCCAGCGAAACCGAACTGGCATGACCCGAGATGATGATCGAATGCTTGCGCAGCATCTGGCGAATGTCTCCGGGATGGGCGCAGGCCCGGTGGTTTTCACGAATCTGTCTTTGGCCGGGCCAAGGACGGGCAGAGTATCATCTTTGTCAATGGGATAGGACAATCCCACCCCAAACCTCAGGTCGATTGAGGATACGCACAACGCATCCTACACTTGGGCCTCGGGGGAATAACAGGTCTTAGGGAGGACAGAAATGGATTCCGCACCTATTCCCGTTCGCCTGACTTTGGCGGAAAGCACCGCCGCGGCCCTGGCCGAAGCCGCCGACGACCTGAGCAGTGCCTGCGATGCCGACCGCTTCGTCGCCGCACTGGATGTCAACCATCGGCTGTGGCTGACCCTGGTCGAGGTCGCCAACGCCCAGGATTGGCACCATCTGAACCGCCATCTGGCCGACTTCGTCGTCTCGGCGTCGCGCACCGCAGGCCGTGGCCTGTCCGACGAACGCCTGGAAACCCTGGTGGAAATCAACCGCGAGGTCAGCAAGCGCCTGACCAGCGGCCGCCCCCTGCCCGCCATCCGCCAACGCGCCAAACTGGCCTGGCAGGAACGCGGCCGTCCTTATGGAATGCCGCTGGATCGCTGGCTGATCGCGGAAATGGAACGCCAGTCCAAGGTCGCCCATTAATCGCCCTGGTGTTCGTCGCCCTTTAGCCGTAAACGCCACATCAGGGCCACCGTCGCCCCTTTGAAGGCGGGCAGCAGGATGCCGATCAAGGTCAAGGCCGCCGCCATGGTGGCGGCGACGAACGGTCCCATGGGCGGCGACCACGCCTGTTCCACCCAAAGCGCGCCGGGCACCACCACGTGGGCCACGGCAAACAAGGTGAAATAGGCCGGGCCGTCATCGGCGCGGATGTGGCCCAGTCTTTCGTGACAGATCAGGCATTCGGGCATCACCCGCAAATAGGCGAACAACACCCGCCCCTGTCCACAACGCGGACAGCGCCCGATGAAACCACGATACAGGGTTGTGGCCAAGGACTGCGTCATGACCGGCATATGGGCAGTCGGCGGACATGAAAAAAGGGGCGCCCCGGAAAGGAGGCGCCCCTTTGTCCCACCACACCGATGTCAGTGGGCGAAATCGGCGAAGAAATCGTTGCCCTTGTCGTCGACGACGATGAAGGCCGGGAAGTCGACCACTTCGATGCGCCAGATGGCTTCCATACCCAACTCGGGGTATTCCACCACTTCCACCTTCTTGATGCAGTCCTGGGCCAGACGGGCGGCGGCGCCGCCGATAGAGCCCAGATAGAAGCCGCCATGCTTCTTGCAGGCGTCGGTGACGGCCTGGGAACGGTTGCCCTTGGCGATCATCAGCATGGAACCGCCGGCGGCCTGGAACTGATCCACATAGGAATCCATGCGGCCGGCGGTGGTCGGGCCGAACGAGCCGGACGCCATGCCGGTGGGGGTCTTGGCCGGGCCGGCGTAATAGACGCCCATCTGCTTGAAGTATTCCGGCAGGCCTTCGCCGCGATCCAGACGTTCCTTCAGCTTGGCGTGGGCGATGTCGCGGGCGACGATCATCGGGCCGGTCAAGGACACGCGGGTCTTGATCGGGTATTGCGACAAGGTCTTGCGGATTTCGTCCATGGGGCGGTTCAGGTCGATCTTGACCACTTCGCCCGACAGCTTGCTGGTGTCGATTTCCGGCAGATACTTGGCGGGATCGCGTTCCAGGGCTTCCACATAGACGCCGTCCTTGGTGATCTTGCCCAGGATCTGACGATCGGCCGAGCACGACACGCCGATGGCCACCGGGCAGGACGCGCCATGGCGGGGCAGACGGATGACGCGCACGTCGTGGCAGAAATACTTGCCGCCGAACTGGGCGCCGATGCCCATGTCCTGGGTCATCTTCAGCACCAGGGCTTCCAGTTCCAGATCGCGGAAAGCGCGGCCCTGGTTGTTGCCGCTGGTGGGCAGGCTGTCCAGATACTTGGCGCTGGCCAGCTTCACCGTCTTCAGGGTCATTTCCGCCGACAGGCCGCCGATGACGATGGCCAGGTGATAGGGCGGACAGGCCGAGGTGCCCAGCGTGCGGATCTGGGTGTCCAGGAACTTCAGCAGGCTGGTGGGGTTCAACAGCGCCTTGGTCTGCTGGTACAGGAAGGTCTTGTTGGCCGAGCCGCCGCCCTTGGCCATGAACATGAACTTGTAGGCGTCGCCTTCGGTGGCGAACAGGTCGATCTGCGCCGGCAGGTTGGTGCCGGTGTTGACCTCGTCATACATGTTGAGCGCGGCGGTCTGCGAATAGCGCAGGTTCAGGTCGGTATAGGCCTTCTGCACGCCCTTCGAGATGGCTTCTTCATCGGAAAAGCCGGTCCAGACGCGCTGGCCCTTCTTGCCCATGACGATGGCGGTGCCGGTATCCTGGCACATGGGCAGGGTGCCGCCGGCGGCGATGCAGGCGTTCTTCAACAGGTCATAGGCGACGAAGCGGTCGTTGGCCGAGGCTTCCTTGTCTTCCAGGATGTGTTTCAAGGACGCCAGATGCGCCGGACGCAGCAAATGCGAGGTGTCCTTGATGGCCTCGAAGGTCAGCTGGGTGATGGCTTCGGGGCTGACGGTGACGATTTCCTGGCCATTGCAGGTGGCGGTGCCGACGCCGTCCGACGTGATCTTGCGATAAGGCGTATCGTCGTGCGAAAGCGGGAACAGCTCCTGAAAGACGAAATCGGTCATGGCTTGGTCGATCCTTGGGCCGCGAGAAAAGGGTAGGCGCACCCCACCCCTGACGGGTAGGCGCGCGCCCATGGTCAAACACCTTTTTCAGCCATGCGTCAAGTATTGGACGCAAGGTGGCTTTATTTCTTGCGGAAGGCGTCCAGCGCCACCACCTTGCCCTTGGTTTCGTCGGGCTGGTCGGGGGCGGATTCGGCGACGGAAATTTCTTCGTCGGGGGTTTCGTCGTCTTCGACGTCGTATTCATCGTCATCGTCGTCGATGGCTTGGAACTGCAGCCCGAATTTGGCCGACGGGTCGGCGAAGCCGGTGATGGCGGCCAGCGGGATGACCAGAACCTCGGACTTGCCGGAAAACGACAAGGTGACGCGGAACAAGGTGTCGGTGACTTCCAGGTCCCAGAACTGATGCTGAAGGACGATGGTCATCTCTTCCGGGTGCCGCGCCAGGATATGGTCGGAAATGGCGACACCGGGAAACTGGGTGCGGAAGGTGATATAGAAATGATGGTCGCCGAACAGACCGTCACGGGCGGTCACCACCAAAGCCTCGCGCACCACGCCGCGCAGGGCGTCTTCCACCATCTTGTCGTAACGCAGCGTGTCTTCGCTCATCGATCCTGTCCAGGCACCCAAACATCAGAGCATTTTCGCACGAAGTGAGAAAATGCGACAAGCCCGAGTGGCGCTTGAACCGCCCGGCACGGGCCATTTCATGGTTTAGACGTTTTCCGCCTGGGCGGAAACACGGCTAAGTGGGGGGAGTTCTGTTGCCCGGTTCCCCCCGGACCGCGCTTACGGGTTACGCCGCAGCGGCAAGTTCAACGTTGTCGTTGGCACTTGTGAGGTTTAGCCCGATAACGGTGGTACCATGCCGAGCACAAGCCAAGTCTTTACTACCCGCGTCGATCCTGTTTCGCCCCCATCGGCCCGATCGTAACTTCGGGAGCAATGGTGGAGGCGCCGGGTACCGCCCCCGGGTCCGCAAGGCCTATTCCACAAGACGTTTAGCGCCATAGCCGGGTATGACCCGGCAAAACCAATATAGTGCAGCGCGACGCGATGCGCCACCCCCCATGCGCAGGGCAGTTTCATTCCACGCCACAAGCAAATCACGAAATGGTTGCATTCACAGGGAGAGCCTTTAATCTCAACGCCAAAATCATATATATTTGGATGCGGACAAACGTGACGCGGGACAGCCGAGAGATCATTTCCATCCTGGAAGCGGACGGATGGTATGAAGTCGCCAGACGCGGCTCTCACGCACAGTTCAAACACCCGACGAAACCCGGACGGGTCACGGTGCCTCACCCCAAGCGGGATTTACCCATTGGAACGGTGAAAAGCATCGAGAAACAAGCCGGTGTGAAATTGACCTAGAGGCAGATGATGCTGCGGTTCTACCCTGCGGTGATCGACAAGAACGACGATAGCGATTTCGGGATTTCCTTTCCCGATTTCCCCGGCTGCGTTACCGCCGACCCCGACCTGCAAACCGCGCTGAACCAAGCCGCGGAAGCACTTTCTTTGCATGTTGACGGCATGCTGGAAGATGGCGAAGCCATTCCCTTGCCGAGCGCTCCCGACTTTGTTGGCGATGACAAGTGGGTGATGGTCCCGCTTGTGATCGGGTCGTCATTGCCGATGTCGCCGGTTACATTTTCTCACAACGAACCCAGCCAGCCTTCAATTTTCAACCATTCATTAAGTGATGAGGATGATCCATCCAAGTGGGCAGAGATTGATTACGAGCTATCGGAGCTAAGACGCCGTTTAACGGCATACCAGTCATTAAGTGAAATCTCCAAGATGACAGACGAAGATCTGCCAACTTGGAGGAAACACCTTGAATTACCGAAATTCCTCAAGACTGCACTTGAACGACAGCATCATTCTGATGATGACCTGTTTTTGATGGGCTCGCTCAAAAAGACCGCGACAGCCAAGCCTTTTTCCCCGGCGTCACTCAAGACCCGAAAAACCGCTCAAAAGCCCAAACCCGTCACGAAATAGCCCCCCCCTTATTCGCCCCCCATGGTGCGATAAAGTTGGAACCCCCGCCCCTCGGCGACGAAATCCAGGTCGTCGGGGTCGGGATTGGCGGCTTGGGGCTCGGTATAAAGCACGAAAACATAGTCGTAATGCTGGGGCCAGAAATCCCAGAAACGCGCCCCGCCGGGGGTGGATTTGTCGGTGGTGGCCAGCAACTGGCCCACTTTCGGCGGGTCGCCGTCTTCGCGGTCGACCAATTCGGCATGGGACCGCCGGATGTTCAGCACCTGCTTGCCCGGGACCGAAAATATGGTGGAAACCAAGGCGTCGCGGCCGATCACCGCGATCAGCGGCGCGTGACTCAGCGCCTGGACCAGGGCCGGATCGGAATTGGGGCGGTCGGCTTCCGCCACCAGCACCTTGGACCCGCGCGGGATGTTGGACACCGCCTGGGTCATGTCGTCCGAGACCTGCGCCAGATCGGACCAGTTCACCCCCACTTCGACCACCCGGGCCAGGGTCAGCCCCATCAGGCAGACATAGAAGGCGCGGCGGGACAGACGGCCGGGCAGGTTGGGCGAAATGAAGCCGATCAGCAGGAAGAACAAAGCCACCGGCAAACGCTGGTCGGCGATCCACGAGCCGAACAACTGGCGCGGCATCACCAGGAACACCACCGCGCCCAGACACAGCAAGGTCCAGCCGGCAGGATGCAGGCCCAGGGCATTGCGACGGGCCAGCCAGATGCCCGCCCCCACCACCACGGCGGCGAACAACAGGTCGACGCTGTCGCGGTACAGTTCCACCGCCAGATAGACGCCTTCCAGCTTGCCGCGCGATTCCCACACCATTTCGTGCGACAGGCCCAAGGTGGGGCTGGCCAGGATCAACGGCAGAACCGGCAGGAACGGCAACCCGAAAGCCAGGATGTCCGCCCGCCACCTGGACCGGTCGGACGAGCGCCACAGCCGCCAGGCCTCGAAGGCCAGCAGCGTCATGCCGTACAGGCCGACGGCGAACAGGTGGCACAGGAACAAGGTCAGCACCACCGCCGTGGACAGAACGGTGCGCTGCCACGGCGCCCGGTCGCGCAAGGCGATCCAGCCGGCGACGCCCCACAGCGCGATGCCGGTGCCCAGCAGGTAGTTGACCAAGCCCACCAGGAAGATGCCGTTATAGACCAGCGGAAAGGCCAAAAGCGGCCAGGGCGAGAACCGCCCCCACAACGCCCGGTGGATGGCCATGGGACCGGTGACCAGCAGCACCACCATCAGCAGCAGGAAAATCTGTCCCGAACGCAGCACGCTGAAATAAGGCACCAGCGGCGGCACCAGCACGTCCATGATCAGGTTGGGGATCACCGCCCAACGGATTTCATAGAAGTCGGCCAGAACCGGATTGACGTCCAGCCGGGCCATCACATGCATGCGGGCCAGATGGTTGACGTAATCGGTCAGCGGCGGCAGCGGCTCGGCCAGGATGGGCAACGCCACCAGCACCAGCAAGACGGTGAAGGCCAGGGGCAGGACCCGGCCCTGGACCCGTTGGCCAAGAGCAGGAAAAAACGCTGTCAGGGTGCGCAGCATGGATGGTCCGGCCTTGCGTGGAAACTATCGGGTCCGAAAAAGGGCGGCCCCACAGGGGACCGCCCGTTTCCAGTGCATACCATCGCCATAAATTATGTCAAATCAGAGGCAGGAATGCCTTATTCGAAGCTGATCTTGGGGCCTTTCTTGCCGCCGCCCAGGATCAGCTCGACCTTGTCCCACACCTTCTTGGCGATGTCGCGATAAGCCTTGGCGTGCGGGCTGGACGGCTTGGACACCACGATGGGCTCGCCACGGTCGGCGGTTTCGCGGATGACGATGTCCAGCGGCACTTCGCCCAGGAAGTCGCAGGACAGCTTGGCCGCTTCCGCCTTGGCGCCGCCATGGCCGAAGATGTGGGCCTCGTCGCCGCATTTCGGGCAGACGTAGTAAGACATGTTCTCGATGACCCCCAACACCGGGATGTCCACCTTGCGGAACATGTTCAGGCCCTTGCGGGCGTCCAAGAGCGCGATGTCCTGGGGAGTGGACACGATCACCGCGCCGGTCAGGGGCAGGTTCTGGCTGATGGTCAGCTGGGTGTCGCCGGTGCCCGGCGGCATGTCGATGACCATGACGTCCAGCTCGCCCCAGTGGACGTCGCGCAGCAATTGCTGGATGGCGCCCATGACCATGGGGCCGCGCCAGATGATCGGGCTGTCCTCGGGGACCAGGAAACCGATGGACATGCACTTGACGCCATAGCTTTCCATGGGCAACAGGGTCTGGCCGTCGGGGCTGACCGGCTCGCCTTCGATGCCCAGCATGCGCGGCATGGAGGGGCCATAGATGTCGGCGTCGAACAGGCCGACCTTCAACCCCATCTGCGACAGCGCCATGGCCAGGTTGGTGGCGGTGGTGGACTTGCCGACGCCGCCCTTGCCGGACGCCACCGCGATGATGGCTTTCACATCGGGCAGCAACGGGCGTTCCTGGCCCGGCTGTCCGTGACCATGGTCGTGACCGCCTTTCGGGCCGCCGTGGACGTGGCGTTCGGCGGTCAGCACGGCCGACACCGTCAGCACCCCGGCAAGGTCGTTCACCGCCTTTTCGGCGGCCTTGCGCAAGGGTTCCAGATGGGGGCCGCGTTCCGGCTCGACCTCGATGGCGAAGGCGACGTGGCCATCCTTGACCACCACGCCCGACACCATCCCCAGCGACACGATGTCCGCCCCCTTGTCGGGATCGACGACGGACTTAAGGGCGTCGATCACTTGGTTTTCGCTGATGCCGGCCATGAACTTCCTCTTCCCCTGAATGTTGCAACGCAATAAAAATACGGCTTGAACAATAATTCACTCATATAAGGGGCCGCCTTGACTTTGGAAAGCCCCCCTTTCGGATCATCGCTTGAATCGGTCGGTTCTTTCTCCATATGGGCACAAACCCCGCGGCCTCGCCAGCCCGCGTTGCGTCGGGGCGGTGGGTGGCCTATAAGGCCAGTATGAACGCATAGCGAAAAGGAACGCGCATGCCTTGGAATTCGGGTGGAAACGGTGGCGGCGGCCCTTGGGGCGGCGGCGGCGGCGGCAATAACGGCGGCCCGTGGGGCAATGGTGGCGGCAATGGCGGCGGTCCGTGGGGACGCGGACCAGGCAGCAACGGCCCGGACATCGAGGACATCCTGCGCAAGGGCCAGGACAAGCTGCGCAAGGCCATGCCGGGCGGCGGCGGAAGCCTGGGCGTCAAGGGCGTGGGGCTGCTGGTGGCCCTGGCCATCGCCGGCTGGGCGGCCACCGGCATCTACCGGGTTCAGCCCGACCAGCAGGGCGTGGTCCTGCGCTTCGGCAAGTGGGTCGACACCACCGAGCCGGGCCTGCGCTATCACCTGCCCTATCCCATCGAAACGGTGCTGCTGCCCCAGGTCACCAAGATCAACCAGCTGCAGCTGGGCTTCCGCGCCGCCGGCGATTCACGCTTCGACCGCAATACCGGTCGCGACGTCCCCGAGGAAAGCCGCATGCTGACCGGCGACGAAAACATCGTCGAAGCCGACTTCACCGTGTTCTGGCAGATCAAGGACGCCGGCAAGTACCTGTTCAACATCCGTGACCCCGAAGGCACGGTGAAGATGGCCGCCGAAAGCGCCATGCGCGACATGATCGGCCGCAACCCCATCCAGGCGGCTTTGTCGGACAAGCGTCAGCCCATCGCCGACGCGGCCCGCACCGAATTGCAGCGCCTGCTGGATTCGTACGACGCCGGCATCCTGATCACCCAGATGCAGTTGCAGAAGGTGGAACCGCCGGCCGCCGTCATCGACGCCTTCAACGACGTCCAGCGCGCCCGCGCCGACCAGGAACGCGCCCGCAACGAGGCCGAGGCCTATCGCAACGACATCATCCCCCGCGCCCGCGGCGAGGCGGAAAAGATGGTCCAGGACGCCGAAGCCTACAAAGAGCAGGTGCTGAACAAGGCCCAGGGCGAGACCAAGCGCTTCCTGGCGCTGTACGACGCCTGGAAGCAGGCGCCCCAGGTCACCGAGGACCGCCTTTACATGGAGACCATGGAACAGGTGCTGAAGGACGCCCCCAAGATCATCATGGACAGCAGCAAGGGCACCGTGCCCTATCTGCCGCTGAATGAAATGCTGAAGAAGGGAGGTGCCCAATGAACCCGCGCATGCTGCCCTTCGCCGCCGCCGCCATCGGTGCGCTGATGATCGTCGCCGGCTCGTCGCTTTACGTGGTCAACCAGGCCGAACAGGCCCTGGTTCTGCGTCTGGGCGCGCACCGCGCCACCATCAAGGACCCAGGCCTGCACTTCAAGGTGCCGTTCATCGAGGACGTGGTGCGTTACGACCTGCGTCTGTTGCCGCTGGACCCGCCGGCCGAGGAAATCATCCTGGGCGATTCCAAGCGGATCGTGGTCGACACCTTCGCCCGCTATCGCATCGAAGACCCGCTGAAGTTCTATCAGACCCTGAAGAACGAGACCAACGCCCGCGCCCAGATGTCGCAGGTTGTGTCGTCGGCCATGCGCCGGGTGATGGGTCAGGTGATGCTGCCCTCCATCTTGTCGGAAGAACGCGTCCGCATCATGGAAGACATCCTGAAGGAAGTCACCGAACGCTCGGCCGCCTATGGCATCAGCGTGGTGGACGTCCGCGTGCGCCGTGCCGACCTGCCGGAAGAAACCAGCCAGTCCATCTATGACCGCATGAAGTCGGAACGCGAACGCCAGGCCAAGGAACTGCGCGCCCAGGGTTTCGAATGGGGTCAGCAGATCCGCGCCCGCGCCGATCGTGAGAAGACGGTGATCCTGGCCGAGGCCGAGCGTCAGGCCAACATCCTGCGGTCTCAGGGCGACACCGAATCGTCGCGCATCTTCAACGAGGCCTATAACCGCAGCGCCACCTTCTATAAATTCTGGCGTTCGCTGGAAACCTATCGCTCGGCGCTGTCGGACAACACCTCGTTCGTGCTGTCGCCCACCGACAAGTACCTGGATACGTTCAGCGGCCGCAATCGTTGATCGACCTGTTGACCGCCCTGTGCCTGGCGGTGGCGTTCGAGGGTATCGCCTATGCGGCGTTCCCCGACGCCATGCGCCGGGCCATGGCGACGATTTTGGCCCTTCCCGACCAGTCCCTGCGCCGCATGGGGCTGGTCGTCGCCTTTTTGGCGGTCGGCCTGCTGTATTTCCTGCGTTCCGCCTTGATAACGCCATAGTTTCCTATAAACGTAGCATCAGAGCGCTTATCCCCTTAGTTGAAGGAGGGTTCCTTTGGTGCCCAGCCCCATGAATGTCTCGCGCCGGTGGATGGTGTCCGCCGTCACCGCGTTGGCCCTGGTCGTCCACTCGGCCGCCGCTTTCGCCCGCGAAGCCCCCACCAGCTTCGCCGACCTGGCGGAACGACTGCTGCCGGCGGTGGTCAACATTTCGACCACCCAGACCATCAAGAATTCCGACCGCATCCCCGAGATGCCGCAATTCCCCCCCGGTTCGCCGTTCGAGGACTTCTTCAAGGAATTCCTGGAACGTCAGGGCAAGCCCGACCAGGCCCCCAAGCGGGCCACGTCCCTGGGGTCCGGATTCATCATCGACGCCAGCGGCTATGTGGTGACCAACAACCACGTCATCGCCGACGCCGACGAGATCACCGTCACGCTTCATGACGACACCACCCACAAGGCCACCCTGGTCGGCCGCGACACCAAGACCGACTTGGCGGTGCTGAAGATCGAGCCGGGGAAGAAGTCGCTGGTGGCGGTGCCGTGGGGCAATTCCGACCAGGCCCGCATCGGTGACTGGGTTCTGGCCATCGGCAACCCGTTCGGCCTGGGCGGCACGGTGACCGCCGGCATCGTCTCGGCCCGCGCCCGCGACATCCAGGCCGGTCCCTATGACGACTTCATCCAGACCGACGCCTCGATCAACCGGGGCAATTCCGGTGGCCCGCTGTTCAACGGCGCCGGCGAAGTGATCGGTATCAACACCGCCATCTTCTCGCCGTCCGGCGGCTCGATCGGCATCGGCTTCGCCATCCCGGCGTCGCTGGCCAAGCCGGTGATCGACGACCTGAAGGCCTTCGGCAAGACCCGTCGCGGCTGGCTGGGCGTGCGCATCCAGTCCCTGGACCCGGAACTGGCCGAATCCATGGGCTTGAACGAACCCAAGGGCGCCCTGATCGCGTCGGTCAACGACGGCGGCCCGGCGGCCAAGGCCAAGCTGAAGCCCGGCGACGTCATCTTGAAGTTCGACGGCCGCGACATCAACGAAATGCGCAAGCTGCCGCGCATCGTCGCCGAAACCGCCATCAACAAGAAGGTGCCGGTGGAAATCTGGCGCGACGGCAAGCGGCAGACCATCGACGTGGCGGTGGGCGAGCTGCCGGAAGAACCGGAAGAAGTCGCCGCCAAGACCCCGGACAAGCCCCAGGCCCAGTCCGCCGGTCAAAGCATCACCGGAACCGGCCTGACCGTGTCGCCCCTGACCCCGGCCCTGCGGGAACGTTTCGGCCTGGAAGAGGACACCGCCGGTCTGGTGGTCACCGACGTCAAGGACGGCCCGGCCTCGGAAAAGGGCATCAAGCCCGGCGACGTCATCATCGAAGCCGGCAACAAGCCGGTGCGCGCCCCCGCCGATCTGGTCAAGGCGGTGGAAGCGGCCAAGGCGTCCAACCAGAAGTTCCTGCTGCTTCGGGTGGAAAACCCACAGGCACTGCGCTATGTGGCGCTGCCGCTGGCGGAAGGAAAGAAGAAGTAAGACGACAAAGGGGGGCTTCGGCCCCCCTTCTTTTTTGCCGGATCACCGGGTTTGCATGGATGCCCGGATCAAGTCCGGGCATGACAATGTCTGGCCGTCATGGCCGGGCGTGACCCGGCCATCCATGACACGCGCTTAGACCGGCGCGCCGGCTTCGTCGAATTCCAGCACCGTGACCTCTTCATCCTCGTCATGGATGGTGATCTCGGCGCGCTTAAGCGCGCCGTTGTCGTGATAGAGGTATTCATGCCCCAGCACCACCTCGCCATAGACCTTCTTGTGGACCGCCACCAGACGGTCGGCGCCGTCGAAAGTGGCCAGGATGAAGGTGTTGCGGTTGTTGATCTCGGCCTCGGTCAACGGGCCGACCAGACGCAGGGGCAGACGCACCCCGGTATAGGTGGTGAAATAGGATTGCCGCACAGAGTCCTCCCGTCATTGGTTTCGTCCCCCGATGACGAACCCGATGGCGGCGGAATCCTTGGTGCCGGGGAAAAGCACGGCCCCTGATTTATCAAATCAGGGGCCGGCATTCTAGGGCCGTTTCCGCTCGAACCGAACCGGCTCTCGTTTTGTCTGTACGGCCCGTGCCGGGCCCGCTCAGACGCCGCGCGGGCTTGTCACCTTTTCCGCTCTGACCGTATCAGATCGAAAAAGGTTCTAGGCCTGTTTCACCTGGGCCAGGAAGCCGTCCACCGTCTGCCGCAGGCTGTCCGCCTGGGACGACAACGTCCGCGACGCCGACAGAACCGTACCCGCGGCTTGGCCGGTATCGGCGGCGGCCTGCTGGACGCCGGTGATGGTGGCGTTGACTTCCGCCGTGCCGGCCGCCGCCTGTTCGACGTTGCGAGCGATTTCAGCGGTGGCGGCGGCTTGCTGTTCCACCGCCGCGGCGATGGAACCGGCGATCTGGCTGACCTCGGTGATCACCGCGCCGATGCCGTCGATGGCGGCGACCACGGCACGGGTCCGTTCCTGCACGGCGCTGATCTGGCTGCCGATTTCCTCGGTGGCACGGGTGGTCTGGTTGGCCAGGCTTTTCACCTCGCCGGCCACCACGGCAAAGCCCTTGCCGGCGTCGCCGGCCCGCGCCGCCTCGATGGTAGCGTTCAAGGCCAAAAGGTTGGTCTGGCTGGCGATGTCGTTGATCAGCTGCACCACTTCGGTGATGCGCGCCGCCGCGTCGGACAAATGGCGGACTTCGCTGTCGGTGCGCTTGGCTTCGTCGGCGGCCTTCAGGGAAATGACGTTGGAATGGGCGACCTGACGGGAAATCTCGGTGATCGAGGCCGACAGTTCCTCGGCGGCCGCCGCCACGGTTTCCACATTGGCGGATGCCTGGGTCGAAGCCGCCGCCACGGCAGTGGCCTGGGACGAGGTTTGGTCCGCCGCCGCCGACATGCCCGACGCGGTGTCGGACAAAGTCGCCGACGCCCCGGCCACGGCCCGCACCAGTTCGGCGGCACGGGCGTCGAACTCGGCGGTCAGGCGATCGATACGGACTTGGCGGTCAAGACGGGCCTGGGTTTCCGCCTGGGCCTGGGACTCCAGCCGGCGCCGTTCCAGACCATTGGATTTGAACACCGACAAAGCCTTGGCCATGGCGGCGATCTCGTCCTTGCCGTCGGCTGTCGGCACCACGGTGTCCAGGTCCCCCATGGCCAGCTTGTCCATGGCGGCGGTCATGGCGTTCAGCGGCCGGGCGATGCCGCGCCCGATCACCAGCGCGGCGGCGACACCCACCACCAAAGCCAGGGCGGACAGGACCAGATCCTCGATCTGATGCAAGGCGGCGTCATCCTTGGCCTGCTTTTCCACGGCCTGCAAATGACTGAACTGGACCTGTTCAAGTTGGTCCAGCGCCTCGCTGACGCGGTCGCCCACCTTGGACAGGTCGTTCAGGGAAGACGGATCCTTGGCCAACGCTTCAAGGCCGACCCGATAATTGCCCAAAAGCGTGACCACGCCTTGCAGGCCGGATCGAAGCTCGGCGGTGCCGGCCGCCGGCCGGGCCTGTTCCAGCAGCTTTTCCACATTGGTCAGCACCTGGGCGGCGTTGGTGTGATCGCCCTGGGTGAGATGACGGCGCAAGGTCTCGAACTGGCTGTCGGCTTCCTTGACCAGGATGGCGCTTTCCGCCTCGTCGGAATAGATGTCCAGGGCCTGGCGCCCCGAAACGATGCCAAAGGCACCGATTCCGGCCACCACGGCCAGCAGGACCAGCACCATGGCGAAGCCGCCGCCGACGCGCGTGGGAATTGAAAAGTCGCTGAGTTTCATCTTGGGCTCCCGCTCACCCATCCATACGGATGGCATCCGCATGTAGGCTGAACCGGGAAAACGACAAGATTAAGGCGCCGGATTAACCGGAATATTAACGCCTGGACCGTGGATCAGGGCACGCCGGCCCTCGACGGTGACCTTGCCCTCGGCCAACAGACGCAAGGCCTGGGGATAGGCTTTGTGTTCCTGTTCCAAAACCCGCGCCGCCAGGGAATCCGGGGTGTCGTCGGCCAGAACCGGCACCGCCGCCTGAACCAGGATAGGGCCGTCGTCCAGGTCCGAGGTCACCAGATGGACGGTGCAGCCATGCAGCTTGACCCCGGCCTCGATGGCCTGGGCATGGGTGTGCAGCCCCTTGAAGCTGGGCAGCAGCGACGGATGGATATTGATCATCCGCCCTTCCCAGCCACGCACGAAAGACGACGACAGCAGGCGCATGAAACCGGCCAGACAGACAATCTCGACCCCGGCTGCGCGCAGATGTCCGTCCATGACGGCGTCGAATGCCTCGCGGCTGGCATAATCCTTGTGGGACACCACGCAGGTGGGCACCCCGGCCTTGGCCGCCCGTTCCAGGGCGAAAGCACCGGCGACATTGCTGACCACCAGCACGATTTCCGCCGGAAAGGCGGGGTCCGAACTGGCGTCCAGCAAGGCCTGCAGGTTGGAGCCCCGGCCCGAGACCAGGACTCCCACCTTCTTCTTGACCATCAGCGCCAACCCTCGTTGCCGCTGACCTGGCTTTGCGCTTCGTCCCCCTGACGGGCGCGCAAGCGGCCGATGGTGAAGACGGTTTCACCGCCTTCGCGCAGGATGCGGGCGGCTTCTTCGGCCTTGTCGGCGGCGCACACCACCACCATGCCGATGCCGCAATTGAAGGTCCGGGCCATTTCGTGGGCGGCGACGCCGCCTTCGGCGGCCAGCCAGCGGAACACCGGCGGCAATTCCCAGGTGGTGGCGTCGATGTCGGCGACGACGTTTTGGGGCAACACGCGCGGCACGTTCTCGATCAGGCCGCCGCCGGTGATGTGGGCCATGGCCTTGATGGTGCCGGCCTTGACGGCGGCCAAGCACGACTTCACATAGATGCGAGTCGGCGTCAGCAGGGCTTCGCCCAGCGACTTGGACGCGTCGAACGGCGCCGGGGCGTCATAGGTCACGCCGCCCTTGGCGACGATGCGGCGCACCAGCGAATAGCCGTTGGAATGCACGCCGGTAGACGCCAGGCCCAGCAAGACGTCGCCGGCGCCGACATCGGCCGCCGGCAGCAAGCTGTCGCGTTCGGCGGCGCCCACCGAGAAACCGGCCAGATCGTAATCGCCGTGGGAATACATGCCCGGCATCTCGGCGGTTTCACCACCGATCAGGGCGCAGCCGGCCTGACGGCAGCCTTCGGCGATGCCGGCGATGATAGCCTTGCCGGCGGCCACGTCCAGCTTGCCGGTGGCGAAGTAATCCAGGAAGAACAGCGGCTCGGCGCCCTGGACCACCAGATCGTTGACGCACATGGCCACCAGATCGATGCCGACACCGTCATGGCGCCCGGAATCGATGGCCACCTTCAACTTGGTGCCGACACCGTCAGTGGTGGCGACCAGGATGGGATCCTTGAAACCAGCGGCCTTGGGGTCGAACAACGCGCCAAAGCCACCCAAGCCGGCGGCGGTGCCGGAACGGATGGTGGACTTGGCCAGCGGCTTGATGGCCTCGACCAGCGCCTCGCCCGCGTCGATGTCGACACCGGCGTCGCGATAGGTCAGGCCCTGCTTTTCGTCATGAGCGGGAATGGTCTTCCTCGTCGTGCTGCGTGTGGTATGTTTGCGGCGCCCAGGATCGGCCATCAGGTCAAAGGCCCAACCCATGGCTGCCGCCATGCGGGCCGAAGATACTCCAACCCGGACGGTTTGCAATGCATTCTCTTCGCCTTGCCGGCACCTTGGCCGTGGTGGCCGCTTTCGTGACCCTGCTGTGCGCCCCGCTCGGTCGGGCGCAGACCCTGTTCGATCCCTACACCGTGCAAGGGGTCGAGGTCGACGTCACCGCTGGCTCAGCCCAGGCCGCCAAGGACCAGGCCATCACCGAAGCCCAGCGTCAGGCCTTCGCCGCCTTGCTGGAGCGTCTGGCCGGCGACGCCCGGTCCAAGCTGCCGGCCGCCGACGGGGTGGAATATGTGCGCGACTTCACGGTCGAGCAGGAACGCAGCGTCGGCAACCGCTATATCGCCAGCTACGCCGTACGCTTCAACCCGGCCCATGTCAAACGCCTGCTGCAATCGGCCGGCGTCCAGGTGGCCGAGGGCCGCACCCGCCCGGTGGTGGTGGCCCCGGTCTTCGTCGCCGAGGACGGCCGCGCCACGCTTTGGGATGACCCCAACCCCTGGCGCGCCGCCTGGGGGGCGTTGCGCGGCGGCGGGCTGGTGCCGATGATCCTGCCCTTGGGCGACCTTGCCGACATGCAGACCATCACCGCCACCCAGGCCCTGGCCGGCGATTCGCTGGCCATGCAAAGCCTGGGGGCGCGCTGGCGCACCCCCGACGTTCTGGTGGCCGCCGCCACCTTGCGCGGCCGGGTGCTGGACGTCGCCCTGAAGGCCGGCCCCACCACGCCCAAGCCGTTCGACGAACTGTCCTATAAGCAGGCCGAGGGCGAAAGCGTGGACGCGCTTTTGTCCCGCGCCGCCAAGGACGTGTCGCGTGCCCTGGACGCCCTGCAGCGCCAGATGTCGCATCAAGGCGGCGAAGCCGGCACGGTGTCGGCGCTGGTGCCGCTGTCGGGCTTCAACCAGTGGATGGCGGTCCGCGAACGTCTGGGCCGGGTTCCAATGGTCAAGCGCTGGGAGCTGGTGTCGCTGTCGCGGGCCGAAGCCGCCGTCATCCTGCACGTCAACGGCACCTCGGAACAGGTGGCGCAGGGGCTGGAACAAGGAGGCCTGCATCTGGAATGGCGCGACAGCTTCTGGACCATTACCCCGGTGGGGGTGAACTGACCATGACCCAGGGACAGCGATTGAAATTCTGGCTGGCCGGATTGGCGGTGGCCCTGGCGGCGCTTTACGTCCTCAGCGGCGTTTTGCTGCCCTTCGTCGCCGGCATGGCCATCGCCTTTTTCCTGGACCCGCTGGCCGACCGGCTGGAAACGGCGGGTCTGTCGCGCACCGCTGCCACCGCCCTGATCACCGGCACCTTCTTCCTGGTGGTCATCGCCCTGTGCCTGATCCTGCTGCCGGTGATCCAGGAACAGGTCATCAACTTCATCCACCGGGTTCCCACCTATGTGGACACCCTGAACGAACGCCTGCACCCGCTGATCGTCGAGTTGAAGCGCAAGCTGTCCAAGGGCGACATGGACAAGCTGCGCACCTCGGTGGGCGAACATGCCGGCGAGGCGGTGACTTGGGCGCTGAACGTCGTCAAACGGGTGCTGACCGGCTCGTTGGCGGTGCTGAACGTGCTGTCGCTGCTGTTCATCACCCCCATCGTCACCTTCTACATGCTGCGCGACTGGGACGTCATGGTCGCCAAGGTGGATTCCTGGCTGCCGCGCGAACACCGCGACAGCATTCGCGGCAACGTCGCCGAAATCAACCGCACCCTGTCGGGGTTCCTGCGCGGTCAGGCCAGCGTCTGCCTGGCTTTGGGCGCCTTTTACGGCCTGGGCCTGTCGCTGGTCGGGCTGGATCTGGGCCTGGTCATCGGCCTGGGCGCCGGATTCGTGTCCTTCGTGCCCTATCTGGGGTCGATCGCCGGCTTCGTCACCGGGGTGGGCCTGGCCCTGGCCCAGACCCAAAGTTGGGAACTGCCGGCCATGGTGGCCGGCGTCTTCCTGGCCGGTCAGATGCTGGAAGGCAACGTGCTGACGCCCAAGCTGGTGGGCGACAAGGTCGGCCTGCACCCGGTGTGGATCATGTTCGCCCTGCTGGCTGGCGGCGGCCTGTTCGGCTTTGTCGGCCTGTTGCTGGCGGTGCCGGTGGCGTCCGTCGTCGGCGTGCTGTCGCGCTCGGCCCTGAAACGCTATCTGCGGTCGTCGCTGTATCACGGGCACATGCCGTGACCGACAGCCAGTTGGCCCTGGATCTGGGCCACCGCCCAGCCCTGGGCCGTGATGATTTTCTGGTGGCGCCGTGCAACGCCGAAGCCGTGGCCTGGCTGGAACGCTGGCCCGACTGGCCGCACCACGCCTTGGCCTTGTTCGGCCCGCAAGGCTGCGGCAAAAGCCATCTGTTGGAAGTGTTCCGCGCCCATCACGGCCTGACCACACCGATCATTCCGGCTTCGCAACTGAACGCCGACGACTCGCTGCGAATGCAGTTGGATGCGGTCACCATCGTCGACGACCTGGACGATCTGGCCGACGAAACCGCCCTGTTCCATCTGTGGAACCGCACCAAGGAAACCGGCGCCACCTTGCTGCTGGCCGGGCGGTCGGCACCGACCCGGCTGAAGGTCGCCCTGGCCGACCTGCGCTCGCGTCTGGGCGGGCTGCACGCGGTGGGCATCGGGGCGCCTGACGATTGCCTGTTGGCCGCCATCCTGGTCAAATTGTTCGCCGACCGCCAGTTGCGGGTGGGCGAGGACGTGGTCACCTATATCCTGGGCCGGGCCGAACGCAGCTTCGCCGCCCTGGGGGAAATGGTCGAGCGGCTGGACCGCCAGTCGCTGTCGCGCCACAAACCTATCGGGCTGAAAATGGTGCGCGAAATCCTGGCCAACACCGACGACAGACAGGGAGAACTGACATGGATCTAGGGATCAAGGGCAAGAAGGCGTTGGTGTGCGCCGCCAGCCGCGGCCTGGGCCTGGGCTGCGCCACCGCTTTGGCCGAGGCCGGCTGTGACGTGCTGATGATCGCCCGTCGTCCCGACGTGCTGGCCCAGGCCGCCGACGAGGTGCGTCTGGCGACCGGCGCCCATGTGCTGACCGTGGCCGCCGACATCACCACGCCCGAAGGCCGCGCCGCCGCCCTGGCCGCCATGCCCGAACCCGACATCCTGGTCAACAATGCCGGCGGCCCGCCGCCCGGCGATTTCCGCGACTGGGACCGCGAGGCGTGGATCAAAGCCTTGGACGCCAACATGCTGACCCCCATCGAGCTGATCAAGGCGACCATCGACCCGATGATCGCCAAGGGCTGGGGCCGCGTCGTCAACATCACCTCGGGGGCGGTCAAGGCGCCCATCGACGTGCTGGGCCTGTCCAATGGGGCGCGGTCGGGGCTGACCGGCTTCGTCGCCGGCCTGGCCCGCAACGTCGCCAAGCATGGCGTCACCATCAACAACCTGCTTCCCGGCCTGTTCGACACCGACCGCATCGCCCAGGTGGTCGGCGCCCAGGCCAAGGCCCAGGGCGTCAGCTTCGAGATCGCCAAGACAGCCCGCGAAAAATCCATTCCCGCCGGCCGCATGGGTGACCCGGCGGAATTCGGCGCCACCTGCGCCTTCCTGTGCTCGGTCCATGCCGGTTACATGACCGGCCAGAACGTGCTGCTGGACGGCGGCGCCTATCCGGGCACCTTCTGATGAGCCCGGAAAGCTGGGCCGCCTTCGCCCTGGCGTCGGTGCTGGTGCTGGTCATTCCCGGCCCCACCATCCTGCTGGTGGTGGCGCAGTCCCTGGCCCACGGCCTGCGCGCCGCCTGGGCCACCATCCTGGGCGTCGCCTTGGGCGATCTGGTGGCGATTTCCCTGGCGCTGGTCGGGCTGGGCAGCCTGCTGGCGGCCTCGGCCAGCCTGTTCATGGCGGTCAAATGGGGCGGCGCCCTTTATCTGTTGTGGATGGGCGTCCGCATGTGGCGCCGCCACGACACGGCCCAACCGCTGCCCCCGGCCCCGCGCCACATGTTCCGTGACGCCTTCGCCGTCACCGTCGCCAATCCGAAAAGCATCGGCTTCTTCGTCGCCTTCCTGCCGCAGTTCATGGATGACGGCCGGACCTGGGCGCCGCAGGCCGCTGCCATGGCCGCCACCTTCGTCGGCTTGGCGGCGGTGAACGCCCTGGGCTATGCCGTCTTGGCCTCACGGCTGCAAGGCCGTCTGCAGTTGGGCGGATTGCGCAAGACCGGTGGCGCCGTGCTGGTCGGTGCCGGGCTTTACACCCTGGTCCGGAAATAGGCATTCCCCCCCCTAGGCTGCGTTGGTTTCCACCGAACGCGGCACCGGGAAACGCATCATCACCGTGCATCCGGGGGCGTCGTCATTGCCTTCGATCCAAATGTGGCCGTCCAGGCTTTCGACGATCTTGCGGCACACCGCCAGCCCCACCCCGGTGCCGGGAACGGTTTCATCATTGTTCAGACGCATGAACAGACGAAACGCCACTTCGCGGTTTTCGGGGGCGATGCCGCGACCGTTGTCGGTCACCCACACCCGCCAGAAATCGCCATCCCGTTGGCTTCCCAGACGGATTTCCGCCTGACGGTCAGGGGCGCGGTACTTGATGGCGTTGTCCATCAGGTTCTGCAGCAACAACACCCACTGGCGGCGGTCGCCCAACAGCACCGGCAAGTCGCCCACCTCGACCTGCGAGGCGGTCTGGCGGATCGGTTCCTGCAACCGCCATAACGCCTCGGCCGCCGCCTCGGCCAGCCGCACCGGGGCCAACTGGCCGCCATGGGTCTCGGCGCGGAAGAATTCCTGCAAGCCCTGAACCTGCTGCGACATGCGCCGCCCGCCTTCGACGATGAAGGCGATGAACTGATCGGCGTCGGCATCCAGCCGCCCCTTGTAGCGGGTTTCCAGCAATTGGGCGAAACTGACCACCGACCGCAAAGGTTCCTGCAAATCGTGGGACGCCAGATAGGCGAAGCGTTCCAACTCGGCGTTGGTGGCGGCCAGTTGGCTGATGGACAGGCGCAATTCGTCCTCGCGCTGCCAGATGATCTTGGACATGGCCTCGAAGGCCTGTTCCAGGCGGGCTATTTCCCGGGCGGGCCGGCGCAACGGCGTCATCTGACGATCGTTGCTGGCCAGACGCTCGACGGTTTCGCCCAGCTTCTGCAGATCACCCGTCAGATATTTGGCGATCCATTGGGCGCACAGCGTCCCGACGACGATGGCGGTCAGGATGTAGAAGGCGCCTTCCCACTGGGTCTTTTGCAGGCTGGCGATTTCCTCGCTTTGATCCAGCGCCACCCGCACCCAGCCCATCAGACGGTTTTCCACCAGCACCGGCATGGCCACCTCGACGCGGCGGCGGCTTTGCGCCACCGTGCGGATTTCAGCCGGGCCGCGCAACAGATCCTGGCTGCGGCTGTCGGTGACGTAAAAGCCCAGGCGGTCCAGATCGGTATGGGCCAGCACCTGGCCCTGCTGGTCGGTGACCATGGCATAGACCAGATTGGGATGGCTGCGCAGCGCCCGGACCACCTCGGACAAGCCGCGCACGTCGTCGGCCAGCAGCCACGACACGCTGTTGATGGCGATCTGGCGGGCCAGACCGCTGGCTTCCGACACGCTTTTGGCTTTCAGGAACTGCATCTGCCGATAGACCAGATCGACGGCGAACAAGGTCATCAGCACTGCATGGACAACCGCCACCCCGATCACCAAACGGCGACGCACCGAACCGGTCAGCAGATTGCGCAGGGAATCCATCATGGCAGGGCTATGGGGCGGATGGTGTCGTTGAAGGTTTTCAGGAAGGCCAGCACCTCGGCGTAAGCGCCGTGGTCGGTGGCGACGAAGCCGCCCACCTCCATATGTTCGAGCAGGCGGCGGCCTTCGGGATTTTGTTTCAGGGCCACCAGCATGTCGGTGATCCGCGTGACGGTTTCCATGGCGATGTCGTCGCGGGCGACCAGACCGTATCCGGGCAAGGACGGGGTTTGCCAGCGTACCGTCAATTGCGCCGCCTTGGCCGGCTCCTCGCGCTGGAAACGGTGCCAGCCTGCGGTCCAGGTCGCCCCGGCTGCGGCCTTGCCGTAATAGACGTTCATCAACGTCGATTCCTCGGACCCCACATAGCGGTTGTCCAAGTCGCGGCGCATGTCGACGCCGTTTTGGAACAAGAAGGCCTGGGGCAGCATGGCGCTGGCCAAGGACGACGCGGCGGGATAGCAGACCACATGACCGGCCAGGTCCGATATCTTGTCGATCCGGGCATCCGCCCGGGTGACGATCAGACCGCGATAGGCTGAATCATCGTCCATCTTGGCAAAAATGCGATAGCCATTCGCTTCAGCCAACAGCATTTGGTAAGGATTGCACAAGGCAAAAGCCAGGTTGCGATAGTAAAGCTTCTGTTCGAATGTTTCGTAGTCACGGGCCGCCTCGAGCTTGATCTGGACCGGGCTCAACTGACGATTAAGATGGTCAATCAACGGCAAATAGACGCGAAACAACGACGCGGGGGGATGAAAAGGCGAACTGAAGCGAAGCGCTTGGTTGCCAACCGCCGGTTTGATGGCGTAATCGGGCTGATAATCGCGCTCGTCGTCAGATTCGCACCCGGCAGCCGCCAACCCCAGCAGCCCGGACAGAAAGACACGGCGTGACCATGGGCGACCAGCGCTCATTTCCCCTCCCCTTCGCAAGGACTTTCCGCTTATTCATTTGCCGAGGCAACCCCTATCAGAAGAGGGATGGGCTCTGGCCGATTATTCGCGCTAGAATGCCCGCATGTTTGCGCCACCAGTCCGGCATGGGGGGGGACAATGGCAAGAAAACAGGCGTTGGCTTTGGCCTTGATGATCGGATTGGCGTCAACCGGGGCGACAGCCGACGAGGTTGTCAGCAAGCAGCAGGTGATCGATTACGTCGACCGCATGCTGGCCCATGTCGCGGCCGTCGGCATCGAACGGGCCTTCGCCGATTTCAGCAACACCAAGGGACCGTGGATCGAAGGCGAGCTGTACCCGTTCTGCCATTCGCTGAACGGCATCAACGTCGCCCATGGCGGCAACCCCAACATGGTGGGTAAGGGCGGCGTCCTGGACATCCAGGACCCTGACGGGCGTTACGTCAACCGCCTGATCTTCGACAAGGTCCTGGCCGAGGGCAAGGGCTGGGTCGAATACAAATGGCCCCATCCGCTGACCAAGAAAATCGTCATGAAAGACGTCTATTCCGTGCTGGTGCAGGGAAAGTACATCTGCGGATCGGGACGGTACCGTTAAAGGCGCAGTTCCGTGGGCGCACGGAAGCTGAAATTGGCCGGGGCCTGGGCCACCGCCTGACGGGCGCGCCCCAGACGGGTGCGCAGGTCGTCGGGCAGATTGTCCTCGCCGCCGATGGCGCGGGCGATTTCCACCAGGGACGGCACGCCCTTTTCACCGCCGGTCACCTTGCCGCCACCGGCCACCGTGGCGCGCACCAGATCGGCGATCAGCGCCTTCTTGCCGGCCAGAACCTGCTGGCGGGCGGCGTCCAACTGGTCGTCCAGGCCCAGATCGGCGAACACCGTCACCCGGTGATGCGGGTCCATGCCGTGGGGCGACAAATGGCCATAAGCCGACAATTCCACGTCGATTCCGGCCGGTTGCTGCCCAGCCAGATCGCGCACCAGGGCGCGGTAATCGGCATAGGCGGTCAGGATGGCGGCGATGGTGCCGGCGTCAGGCGGCACCGAGATATTGATGTCGGTCGAGCTGCTCCACGGCTTCATGCGGCCCTCGGGGACCATGCGGGCCTTGGTGCGGGCCATGTCGGGCGCCCCTTCGCGGATAGCGCGGAAGGTTTCCATCTCGGCGCCCGACGAAAAGCCGACGCCGAATTCGATCATCACGCCGCCGATGGTCTCGGTTTCCGGGTCCATCAGGCTGAACAGCACGTCGTCCACCGATTGTTCCGACCAGCCGGTGATGCAGGCCAGCATGTCGGAACCGGCATATTCACAGCTTTGCAGCAACCCTTGGGCCTTGGACCGCGCCGGGTCCTGGGCGTGGGCGATGAAGGCCTCAAGCGAATCGCGGCTGACCAGCTCGACGCCGTTCAACACGGTGTCGCCATTGCCCAGACGGCACCCGGCGCCGGGCAGGTTGACCCGGGTCCACGGCTCCAGATAGGCCAGCAGGCCGGCCACCGCGTCCACGTCGGTGCCTTGGACCGGCAGCACCAGGCCGAATTCGGCCGGCGGCACTTCATAGAAGCGGAAGATGGCCGAGACCACCATGCCGGTCCAGCCCTGCATGCCTTCGATCATGTCCAGGTCGTCACCGGCCAGCAGGCGCGGCTCGCCGCCATCGGCCACCACCACCCCTTCCAGGGTCGAGCTGGGACGCATGCGCAGCGGCCCCATGGCCCCGGTGGCGACGACGCCGCCCACATAGGCCGACCCCACGCTGGTCAGGTCCACCAGGACGCGGGCGTTGGGGCCCACATGTTCGGCCAGCATGGCGTTGACCTGCACGAAGGTCAGGCCGGCACCCACGGCGACGATGCCCTGTTCGCGGCGGATCAGCATTTGCTGGGTCTTCAGGTCTTCGGCCGGAGTGGCCGGGTCCACCAGTTCCGGGGCGACGGTGCCCTTGGGACGGATGGCGACGACGCCGGCGAAACCCGACACCAGATCGGCCTTGTAATCGAACGAGCCGATGGCGCTGGTCAGGCCGCCGGTGGGCATGACGGCGTAGTTGGCCGCCACCGCCTGGCGCACCGCGTCGGCGATGTCGGCGGTGACCAGAAGCGACGCCTCAAGCGGCTTGCCGCCATCGTCCCGAAGTTGGGCGCGGTCAAGGCTGGCGAAATCGATGGCGTTTGTCGCGGTGTTCATGGTCCCGGGGGTAAAGTCGGCGTGCCGGCAACGAAGGCGCGGACAATAGCACCATCATTGCCGCGACTAAAGCCATTCCATGGGGGTCGGGCCATGCGATCACCGCAAGCCCCCTACCCCAGCAGGTGGGAAAGCCCGTACAAGGCCAGGCCGACCAAGCCGCCGACCAGGGTTCCGTTGACGCGGATGAACTGCAGGTCGCGTCCCACTTGCGCCTCCAGCTTGCCCACCAGGGTGCGCGAATCCCACTTGTCCACCACCTCGGCGATGAAGTCGCCGATGGCGTCGCGCGATGGAACAAGCAGGCGTTCAACCACCCGGATCAGACGCCGGTCCAGCCGGGCGCGGGCGGCACTGTCCTGGGCCAGCTGACGCCCCTGCCCCGCCAGCAACGCCGCCAGGGCCGGGGCCAGACGGATTTCGTCCAGGCTTTCGGCAAAGGCCTGATCGCGGAACTTTTCCAGCCGCACCGCCAGTTTCGGGTCGTCGCGCAGGCGTTCGGCCAAATTTTGCGCCCACACCCGCAACTTGTCCCGCCACGGGTGGTCGGTGCGGCGCAGGTCGTCCAGCATGCCGGCCAGGGCGCGGCTCAGGATGTCGGCCAGACGGCCGTCCACCCAGGCCGGCACCCAGCGCCCGGAGCCGTCGGCGACACGGCTTCGGATCATGCCGTCATCCTCGGCCAAGGCGGCGGACGCCGCGTCCAGCACCCGGTCAAAGGCGCGATGGTGCCAGTTTTCCGCCAAAACGGTCTCGACTACCCGGGCCAGGGGCGGGCCGGGCTTGATCAGTCCGACCAGGGCGGCGCGGGTGTCGGCATCGTCCAACAGCCGGGCCAGACGGCGGGCCAGGGCATCGGACAGGCGCGGGTCGGACAGGCGGTCGGCCAGCCAAGCGGCAGGGGATTGACGTTTCAGGCGCGCCGCCACCAGATCGGGGGCCAGGAAATTGTCGCGGACGAAATCGCCCAAGGCACGGCCCAGGCGGCGCTGGTTGGCCGGGATCAGCGCCGTATGGGGGATGGGCAGCCCCAAGGGACGGCGAAACAGGGCGGTGACGGCGAACCAGTCGGCGATGCCGCCCACCAGGGCGGCCTCGGCGAAGGCCTGCAACGGCGCCAGATGCAGCCAGCGGGCGACCGCCAGCAGGCCGGCCATGACCAACAGCAGGGCCAAGGCCAACAGATAGGTGGGGAAAGGCTTGGATTTGGTGTTCATCGCCGCCATCTCTTGCCATGATACCGCAAACGCGAAAGGAAGCCCGCCCAGATGTCCGACACCTTAGAGGCCCAGATCGTCGGATCGCTGGACGCCATCCCCGCCGCCGACTGGAACGCCTGCGCCGGCACCGGCAATCCGTTCGTCCGCCATGGTTTCCTGGCGGCGATCGAAAATTCGCGCTCGGCCGCCGGCGAAACCGGGTGGTTGCCCCGCCACGCGGTTATCAAGAACGATGACGGCGAAATCGTGGCCGTGTCCCCCCTGTACGTCAAAAGCCACTCCTATGGCGAATACGTGTTCGATTGGGGCTGGGCCGAAGCCTATGCCAGGGCCGGCGGCCGATACTATCCCAAACTGCAATGCGCCGTGCCTTTCACTCCCGTCGCCGGACCGCGCCTGCTGTCGCGCCACAACGACGACCGCCACCGTCTGGCCCTGGGCCAGACCATGGCGCAACTGGCTGAACAGGCCGGCCTGTCGTCGGTCCACGTCACCTTTTGCGATGAAACCGAGGCGAGCTTGCTGGAAAACCAGGGCTTCCTGCGCCGCCTGGGCAGCCAGTACCATTGGGAAAACCGCGGCTATGACCGCTTCGACGACTTCCTGGAACAACTGACGTCGCGCAAGCGCAAGCAGGTGAAAAAGGAACGTCAGGCGGTGGCGGTCCAGAACCTGTCCATCACCACCCTGGTCGGCGCCGACGTGAAAGCCCGGCACTGGGATTACTTCCACCGCTTTTACGAATCGGTGGTCGACCGCAAATGGGGATCGGCCTATCTGAACCGCGAGTTCTTCGACCTTTTGTCCATGTCCGAAGTGGCCGACGACGTGGTGCTGGTGTGGGTGGAACAAGACGGCGAACCCCTGGCCGCCGCTTTCAACATGCTGGGTGCGGACACCCTTTACGGCCGCACCTGGGGGGTGCGCCCCGGCGCCGAGACGCCGTTCTTGCATTTCGAGGCCTGTTACTACCGCGCCATCGACTTCGCCATCGCCCACAACCTGGCCCGGGTCGAGGCCGGGGCCCAGGGCGAGCACAAGGTGGCCCGCGGTTACCTGCCGCGCCCCACCCATTCCGCCCATTGGATCAAGGACCTCGGTCTGCGTCAGGCGGTGGCCAAGTTCCTGGCCCACGAACGCGCACTTCTGGCCGAGGACATGGCTGAAACTGAAGCCGCCGGCCCGTTCAGCCAAAAAAGCATTCCCCCCTTGTAACCTCTGGGACAAAGGACCAGAATCACCTTATTGACCAGTCGTCTTATGACGTGGGAGGGGAAAGCCATGGCACATGTCATCGCACCCAACGCTCAGATCGGGGCCGACCTAAGCCGCTGCCGCCCCCTGATTGTCGATCCCTATCTCAGCAACCGCACCTTGCTGCGCGAAACCCTGGCGGAAATGGGCTGCAGCCAGGTCTTGGACTGTTCACGCCTGCGCGACGCGGTGCTGGCCATCGAAAACGACCACCCCAACATTTTGTTCGTCGACTGGTCCAAACAGACCAACGCCCTGGAATTCCTGCGCATGCTGCGTCATCACACCAATCCCCACCGCTTTCTGCCGGTGGTGGTGATGACCGCTTTCGCGTCGCTGGATCACATCGCCCAAATACGTGACGCCGGTGCCACCGAAATCATGGTCCGTCCATGGTCCCGGCAAATGGTGGCCAGCCGCATGCGCTCGATCGCGCTGCAACCGCGCCTTTACATCCAGGGCGGCGGTTTCTTCGGCCCCGACCGCCGCCGCCGTCGGCTGGAATACATGGGCCAGGACCGCCGCCGCCATGAAAACTGGCAGGAAGCCGACCGCCGCCACGCCGAGACCGGACGCTGGGACGGCCCGGAACGGCGCCAGGGCCGATCGGGCTTCATGCCGCTGGAACGTCGGGATGCCCCCCGGACCTGAGGTCTTTCGGGGCATCTCCTTCCTTCGCCCGCGCCGGTATCTGCCGTCATCTCCACCGGCCGGGCGAAGGAGGGTGAGTTTTCCTGCTTCCATCCGGGTGTTAACATGGGCCGACGCAACATGGCGGAGAGCCCCATGGCCGATGACGGCCCCACGCCCGAACAACAAGCCGACTACTTGGTCCGCAAGCTGGAACAGACCATCCGCGACAACCGCACGGTCAAGGGCATGTCGTTCCGCACCTGGCAGACCATCGCCCGCGAGGAAATCATCAACGCCCTGCGTTCGGCGGAACGGCGCCGCATGCGCCACGACCAAAGCACCAGCCGAGCCCTGCTGATCGTCGCCGCGTCCCTGGTCAGCATCGGTTTCTGGGGCGCGGTGGTGGCCGCCGACCGTTCCTATGGCATCTGGGCGGCGCTGGTGGCGGCGGTCGGCGGCTCGGCCCTGTTCTTCGTCGCCGCCGACTGGGGCATCAAGCGGACCAGCGGCGGCTGGAGCAAGAAAAAGCGCGAGGAACGCCTGGCCAATATCGAGGACCTGGACCGCCGCATCAAACGGATGGAGGACGCGCTTCGCAAAAAGGAGGAACGATTAAAGGAAAAGATGGAAGAAGTCGGCCTTCTTTGATCCGTCCTTCGCCCCCATGTGCAAACCATGATTGCCATGTTAGGCTGGTCAATAAACCTTCCCGGAGAGAAGGTGATAAATTGACGGAGGCAAGAAATGGCGCGTTCAGTGCTGGTCGTCGACGATGAACCCAACATCGTCTTGTCGCTTGAGTACCTGCTGAAGCAGGTGGGATACGACGTGCATGTGGCGCGCGACGGCGAAGCGGCGCTGGCCGCCATCGCCCAGCACCGTCCCGGCTTGGTGTTGCTGGACGTGATGATGCCCAAGCGCGACGGCTACGACGTCTGCCAGACGGTGCGGGCCAACCCCGACTGGGCCGACACCCGCATCATCATGCTGACCGCCAAGGGCCGCGAATCCGAACGGGAAAAGGGATTGGCGCTGGGCGCCGACGAATACGTCACCAAGCCCTTCTCGACCCGCGACGTGGTCGACAAGGTCCGATCGTTCCTGGGCAATCCCTGATCGCGAGGTCGCCATGACCGAACGTTCACGGATCACCCTTCTGATCGGCGCCACCGCTTTGTCGGTGCTGCTGGTCGCCCTGGCGTCCCGCCTGCCCGCGCCGGCCCCCCTGGTGGCCGGCATCGGCGTCGTCCCCCTGGCCCTGCTGCTGATGCTGTGGCGCCGCTGCGCCCCGGTGACGCCGCCGCCGCCGTCGGTGGCCGCGCCGCCCCCTGCGACCACACATGAATACGATCCGGCCTGGACCAGCGCCGTTTTGGCGGAATATCCCGGCGCCGTCCTGATCTGCCGCAGCGCCCAGCACCGCGTCGTCGGCGCCAACCCGGCCGCCGCCGCCCTGGCCGGGCGCCACGCCGTCGAAGCCGGCACGCCCTTGTCACAGATCCTGCCGCCCGAACCGGTGTTGCGCGCCCTGTCCGGTCTGGGGGTGGGCGAAGCCGCCGGCTTCGTCAGCGCCACCTTGGACGGCGGCACCATGCTGCGGGCCAAGCTGCGTCTGTTCGACGGCTTTTACGTACTGACCCTGTCGCCCGTGGACAATGACGGCCAAGGCGCCACCACCCGCCGCCGCCAGGCTTTGCGCGACCTGCGCCGTCCCCTGGCCAATCTGCGCGCCGCCGCCGAAACCGTGGCCGCCTTCCCCGACATGAACAGCCAGGAACGCGCCGCCTTCGATCAGGTGGTGGGCGAGGAATGTCTGGTGCTGAGCCACGCCCTGGAACGCCTGGAACACGAAATCGACCCACCGGCCCCGCCGGCCCAGGGCACCGACCTGCACACCCAGGATCTGTTCAATTGTCTGGCTCGCCGGCTGGCCGCCGAACGCATCCGCCTGAACATGGTGGGCATCCCCCTGTGGCTGCATGGCGACGGCCAAGCCCTGTTGGAAAGTCTGGGCACCATGACCCGTTTGCTGGCCCGCGACAGCGGCCAGGCCGAGTTCGACTTCGAAGCGCTGCTGGCCGATCGCCGCATCTATCTGGACCTGGCCTGGAAGGGCGAGCCCATCCCCGCCGCCATGGTGGATTTGTGGTTGGACCAGGGCGCCGGCGACGGCGTCGACAGCTTGCGCGAAGTGCTGGAACGCCACGATTGCGAACCGTGGAGCCAGCGCGGCCCCGGCGACATGGCGGTGCTGCGGGTGCCGCTGCCGCCGCCCCTGCGGCCGCAATTCATGGCGGGCGACCGCGAACGCCAGCCCCGTCCGGAAGTGCATGACCTGGACCTGCTGGAACGTCATCTGCACCCCGGCACCCTGCGCGGCGACAAGTTGTCCGACCTGGCTTATGTCGGCTTCGACTGCGAGACCACCGGCCTCAGGCCCGACCAGGGCGACCGCATGGTGCAGATCGGCGCCGTGCGCGTCGAGCACGGCAAGGTGCAGTCGGGAAGCGGCTTCGAACGGCTGATCGACCCGGGCCGCCCCATTCCCGCGGCGTCCACCCTGTATCACGGCATCGACGACCACATGGTCAGGGGCAAGCCGCCGCTGGCGGTGGTATTGCCGCAATTCGCCACCTTCACCCGCGATTCGGTGCTGGTCGGCCATAACGTCGCCTTCGACCTGATGTTTCTGGACGCGGCGCAAGGGGAAAGCGGCGTCGCCCTGCGCCAACCGGTGTTGGACACCATGATCCTGGCGGCGTTGATCGACCCCGGTTACGACCTGTCGCTGGAAGCGGTGGCCGGTCGTCTGGGGGTGCCGTCCCTGCCCCATCGTTCCGCCCTGTCAGACGCGCTGATGACCGCTGAAATCCTGGCCCGGCTGCTGCCGCTGCTGGACGCCAAGGGACTGCGCAACCTGGATCAGGTCAGCCGGGCCAGCCTGGACTGGCTGACGGCGGGCGGCGGCACATGAGCCGGCGGCTGCGCCTGACCCGGCCCAGCGGCAAGCCGGAACGTCTGGCGGCGGCTTTCTTGTTGGGTTTGGCGCTGTTCCTGCCGCCGCTTTTGAACGTCGCCTCGCGCGACCAGCTGATCGGCGGGGTTCCCATCCTGGTTCTGTGGCTGTTCGGCGGCTGGCTGGTGCTGATCGTCATCCTGGCCCTGGTAGTGGAAAGCAGCCCCCATGACGACGGGAGCGCGCCATGATTTCCGGGCCGGTCGTCGTCGCGGTTTCCATCGGCTATCTGCTGGTGCTGTTCGCCATCGCCTGGATCGGCGACCGCCGTGCCGCCCAAGGGCGTTCCCCCATCAACAATTCCACCACCTACGTGCTGTCCATGGCGGTGTTCTGCACCTCATGGACCTTTTACGGCAGTGTCGGCCGCGCCGCCCAAGGCGGGCTGGCTTTTCTACCCATCTATCTGGGACCGACCCTGGTGGTGGCGCTGTCGGGCGTCATCATCGGCAAGATGGTGCATATCGGCCGCAGTCACCGCATCACCTCGATCGCCGACTTCATCTCGGCCCGTTATGGCAAAAGCACGGTTTTGGGCGGCATCGTCACCATCATCGCGGTGACCGGCATCATGCCTTACATCTCGCTGCAGCTGAAGGCGGTGTCCACCACGCTGACGGCGTTGCTGGACTGGCCCAACGCCTCGGCCCCCATCAGCGACATTCCGGTGCTGGGCGACACCGTGCTGCTGGTGGCCTTGTTCCTGGCCGCGTTCGCCATCTTGTTCGGCACCCGCCACATCGACGCCTCGGAACACCACCAGGGCATGGTGCTGGCCATCGCCTTCGAATCGGTGATCAAGCTGGTGGCCTTTCTGGCCGTGGGGGCCTTCGTCACCTATCATTTGCATGACGGCTTCGCCGACATCTTCCAAAAAGCCGCCGCAAACCCCGACATGCACCGCCTGTTCACCATCCAGGGTTCGGCCTATGGCGATTGGGTCGCCCTGGTGGTGCTGTCCATGCTGGCCTTCACCTGCCTGCCCCGCCAGTTCCAGGTCACCGTGGTGGAAAACACCGACCGCCGCCACGTGGACCGCATGGTGTGGCTGTTCCCGCTGTACCTTTTAGCCATCAACATCTTCGTGCTGCCGGTGGCGCTGGCCGGGCGCATGGCCTTTGGCGAGCAGATTTCGCCCGACCTCTACGTGCTGGCCCTGCCGCTGAGCCAGGGCGCCGAAGCCCTGGCCATGCTGGTGTTCCTGGGCGGCCTGTCGGCGGCGGCCAGCATGGTCATCGTTGAAACCATCGCGCTGGCCACCATGGTCAGCAACGATTTGCTGATGCCCCTGCTGCTGCGCCTGCGTTGGCTGGATTTGTCCAAACGGGCCGACCTGTCGGGGCTGTTGCTGACCATCCGCCGCGCCACCATCGCCGCCGTGGTGTTGCTGGGTTACGCCTATGTGCGGCTGATCGGCGATTCCTATGCCCTGGTCACCATCGGCCTGACCAGTTTCGCCGCCGCCGCCCAGTTCGCCCCCGCCCTGATCGGCGGCATCCTGTGGAAGGGCGCCACCGAAAAGGGCGCCATGGCCGGATTGCTGTCCGGCTTCGCCATCTGGCTTTACACGCTGTTGCTGCCCAACTTCGCCCGTTCCGGCTGGCTGCCGCTGGAATTCGCCGAACAGGGCCTGGCCGGCATCGAGTTCCTGAAGCCTTACGCCCTGTTCGGCCTGTCGGGGCTGGAGCCGGTCACCCATTCCCTGGTGTGGAGCATGCTGGCCAATGTGGGGGCCTATGTGCTGGTGTCGCTGCTGACCGGCCATACGGCGCTGGAACGCATCCAGGCGTCGCTGTTCGTCGACGCGCTTCGCCCCACCGGGCCGGCCCATGGACGATCACGGTTCTGGCGCGGCACCGCCTCGGTGGCGGAATTGCGGGCGCTGTGCGTGCGTTTCGTCGGCCTGGAACGTGCCGACCGCGCCTTCGCCCAGTGGGCCGAACAGCGTGGCATCGACCTTGACCGCCTGACCGAGGCCGGCTCCGATCTGGTGGACATGGCGGAAACCTTGCTGGCCGGCGCCATCGGCACCGCTTCCGCCCGGGTCATGGTCGCCTCGGTGTCCAAGGGCGAGGTGGTGGGCCTGGACGAAGTGATGGAAATCCTGGACGAAGCCAGCCAGATCATCGCCTATTCCCAGCGCCTGGAAGCCGCCACCGCCGAATTGAAAGAGGCCAACGCGCGCCTGAAGGAACTGGACCGCATGAAGGATGACTTCATTTCCACGGTCACCCACGAATTGCGCACGCCGTTGACCTCGATCCGGTCGTTTTCCGAAATCCTGTTCGACAATCCAGGCATGGAGGAAGCCCAGCGCCAGGAATTCCTGTCCATCGTCATCAAGGAAAGCGAACGCCTGACCCGGCTGATCAATCAGGTGCTGGACATGGCCAAGCTGGAATCGGGGCGCATGGCCTGGACCATCGCCCCGGCCAGCCCCCGCGCCCTGGTGGAAGACTGCGTCGCCGCCACCCATGCCTTGTTCGAGGACAAGGAGGTGACGCTGGACATCGATCTGGCCCAGGTGCCCCAGATCGCCACCGACGCCGACAAGTTCATGCAGGTGGTCATCAACCTGTTGTCCAACGCGGTGAAGTTCGTCGATCCGGCCAAGGGCCGGGTGCGTCTGAGCTTAAGCGCCGAGGCCGACGGCATTCGCCTGCGCGTCGCCGACAACGGCCCCGGACTGCCGGTGGATTCCTTGGAAAAAGTCTTCGACCGCTTCCTGCAGGTGGGCGACACCATGACCAACAAGCCCAAGGGAACCGGTCTGGGACTGGCCATCTCGAAGACCATCGTCGAGCACCTGGGCGGCCGTATCTGGGCGGAAAACGCGGCCGACGGCGGCGCCGTCTTCACGTTCACCTTGCCGGCGCTACCGCCGTCATGACGGCTTTTGGCCGGCTTGGCGGATCAGTTCCGCCTTGTCGTCCTCGTCGCCGTGGCATTCCATGAAATCGGTGAAATTGCGCCCGTCCAAACGGTTGATTTCGCCGGTCATGGCCTGTGGGCAGGTCCTGCGCAGCCAGCGCCGGGCACAGATCAGCGCCGCCTGATCCAGCATCCAGTTATGGGGCCAGGGCACGTCCAACTTGGACAAAATCACATGGCGCAAGCTTTCCAGCATGGCGTCGCCGTCGCTGCCCGCGAACCACGTCCACACCGCCGGCAGGCGCGAGGCCGGCCCCATGCCGGCATCGTAGACGAAGGACGCAAAGGCGAAAGGCGCGGCCAGCGTCGCCAATTCGGCCAACGGACGGGTCAGGCGGATGTCGATGTCGGTGGCCATCAGCGGCCGGCCGCCATGCATGGTCTTGACCTGTCCGGCCACCAGGAAACGGGCGCAGGCGTAATAGGCGCCGCTGCGCCAGGGATTGGCGTCCTCGACGCTTAAGACAACGGGAACGCCCGCATTCTCGGCGTGGGCCGAAAAGGCCGCCACCTGATCGGCCGAAGCCTCGACCACGTGCAGGTGGACCAAAGCACCCGCCCCCATGCGCACCGCCGATTCCAGATAGCCGGCGCCGAAGCGGTCCAGATATTTGCCGTCGCAGGCGGCCAGCAGCACAAAGGGGGCGGCAACGCTGTCGCCCCAGCGGCCGACGACCCGCAAGGGCGGCAGCGCCGCCGCCCGTTCCGCCAGCAGCGCCGGGTCCAGGCTGTCTGGGTAATCGCCATCTTCGACCAGGGTGGCTTGGCGCCAGGCGATGTTGAAACGGTCATGGGGGCCGATGGGCAGGCTGTCTCGGCGCTGGACCAGCAGGGGCTTCAGCCGGTTCAGCAACACGAAAGCCCCGTCTTCGTCGTCGGCCAACAACCGGGTACAGGCGGCATTGTACACTTGCGACACCACATAGGGCGAAGCCGGGTCGAGATGGCGGCCCAACTCGGTGACCAGCGCCCCCAGGCCATAGCCCATGGCAGTGGTCAGCACGTCATGGAACCAGGCGAAACCGTCGCCGGTCATGGCTTGGCGGCGATCCGCCAGCCCGGTCACGGCGGCCCAATCCTGACGCAACAGCGCCGTCAGCCCCAGGCCCAGCCAGGCCTGATCGTTGCCCGGCTCGGCCTGCGCCGCCGCCAGATAGGAATTCCAGGCGCCGGTGAAGTCGCCGCCATTCAGTTGGCCGGCGGCCTGTCGCAGCAAGGGGCCGGCGCCGCCAGACATGCTAGTCCCGGGGCTTTTCGCCGGCGCGGCGCAGCGGATGGATCAGCCAATGGCGCAGATCCATGGGGGTCATGCGCCGGCGGCGTTCCACCGCTTTCAGACTGGTTTCCCGCAAATAGGCCGGGCCGTTCAGAGTGGTTTCCAGGGTCAGCTTGCGCTGGTGGAACGCCTCTAGCGACGGGTTGTGACCGATGGTCAGCACGGTGGCGCCGGGCAGTTCCTGCTCCAGCATGTGCATCATCTCTTCTTCGCTTTGCGGCGACAGGGACGAGGTGGCGTGTTCCAGGAACACCCAATCCGGGCGGCGCAGCAACAAACGGGTGAAGCCCAAGACCTGCTGTTCCGAGGGCGTCAGGATCTGTTCCCACGCGGTCTGTTCGCGCAGGCGCGATTCCAGATGGCCCAGGCCACCGCGCTGCAGGGCGACGGCATATTCCTCGATGGAATAGGTTTCCGGGTCCTTGGGATAGGACAGCACGCCCCGCAGCGACCCGATGGGGATATAGGGGCGTTCCGGCAAAAAGGCGATGGCGCCGTCAAACGGCAGGTCGACGCGGCCCGATCCCCAAGGCCACAACCCGGCCACCACCTTGAACAACTTGACCGAACCGACCGGGTCGCCGGAAATCAGCACTTTCTCGCCCTTGGCGATCTCGGCGTTCAGGCCGCTGACCACCACCCGGCCGTCGGGATTGGCGATGCACAGATCGCGGAAGGCCAACACCTGATGGTCGGTCGGCGTCAGGCAGATGCGCCCGTTCTCGCGGCACGACAAATCGTCGTTCAGGGTTTCCAGGGCGTTTTGCAAGGACAGCACGCGTTCCACCGACGCCTTCCATTCCGCCGCCTTGGACAAATTGTCCACCGGCCAGGACAGCGCCGCCGTCATCTGCTGGAAGGCCTGGGCGATCTGCATCAGTTCGCCCAGGGTGATGGACCCGGTGATGTAGCGCGGTGCGGTGATCAGGATGGGAAAGCCGGTGGCCAGCACCGAATAGCCGCTGGAAAACAGGAACACCCGGGCCAGCGCCGAAGTCTGGCGGTCCCAGGCGGTGATCACCCCGGTGAACAGGTTGCGCAGGCGACGGCGTTCGTCGGCCTCGCCATGCATCAGCGCGATGGATTCGGAATTTTCGCGCACACGCACCAGACCGAAACGGAAATTGGCTTCGTTGGTCTGACGCTTGTTGGCGGCCTTGACCAAGGGGCGGCCGATCAGCAGCGCCGCCGTGGTCCCCGCCCCGGCATAGATGAACGAGATGAAGACCATGTGGCCGGGAACGCCGAAATCCGTGCCGAACAGCTTGACCTGCACCACGCCCGACAGCACCCACAGGATCTGGGTGAAGCTGACCAGCAGCAGGAAGCTGTAGAACAGCGAATGGGCCAGGTCGATGGCCGATTCGGTGGCGTTGCGGATATCCTCGGCGATGCGGCCATCGGGATTGTCGTGTTCGCCCGGCAGATAGGTCAGCTGGTAATGGCGCCCTTCGCTCATCCAATTGTCCAACAGACGCCGGGTCAACCATTGCCGCCAGCCCACCTGGATGCGGCGCTTGACCGCCATGTGGGTGGCGGTCACCCCCATGGCGAAGGCCAGGATGCCGGCCAGGGCCAGGATCATGGTCAGGAACTGGTCCAGGTTGCGCTGTTCCAGCGCGTTGAACAGCTGCTTGCTCCACAGGTTGATCAGAATGGGCGATCCCACCTGGCAAATGGTCAGCGTCACCAACAAAAAGGTCAGCAGCCGGACCTTCAGCTTTTCTTCTGAATTCCAGTAAGGCGACGACAGGGCGACAAATTGCTTAAAGAAGTTCCCCCCCGATCGCGTCGGGTCCGGCACGGGATCGGCGGCTGGGGACGGGGAAGCGGAAGGAGCCTCGCTCATGGAAGAAATCGAATACCTGAAAGCCTTACGATGGATAACTTAAGCATGCTTTCGCATGACGTGCCAGAGACCTTATCGGCCCGACCTTTGGACCATTGACCCCGGACGGCGCGGCGGCCACCATTCCCACCCCGCCATTACCGGAGTTCCGCCCGTGTCCGACCTGCCGCCCCTGGACTATTCCGACGATTTGCTGCGCCAAGTTCTGCGCGGCGTGCGCACCATCGCCGTGGTCGGCGCCTCGGCCAACTGGAACCGCCCCAGCTATATCGTCAGCCGCTATCTGCAGGAAAAGGGCTATCGGGTGATCCCGGTCAATCCGGGTCTGGCCGGCCAACAATTGCTGGGCGAAACCGTCTATGCCGACTTGTCCGCCATCCCCGAACCGGTGGATATGGTCGATATCTTCCGCAACTCGGAAGCCGCCGGCCCCATCACCGACCAGGCCGTCCAGATCGGCGCCAAGGTGGTGTGGATGCAGTTGAGCGTGCGCAACGACGAAGCCGCCGCCCGCGCCCAGGCCGCCGGGCTGATCGTGGTGATGGACCGCTGCCCGAAGATCGAATTCGGCCGGCTGGGCGGTGAATTGGGGTGGTACGGGGTCAATTCCGGCATCATCACCGCCAAACCCAAGGAAGCCCCCAAGCCCAAGCGCGACAAGGGCGAAACCGAGCACCGTCCGCGCCAGGAATACGGCTTCGCCACCAAGGCCGTGCATGCCGGCGCCGCCCCCGACGCAGTGACGGGCGCGCGGACCACGCCCATCTACCAGACCGCGTCCTATGTGTTCGAGGACACCGACCAGGCGGCCAGCCTGTTCAACCTGCACAGCTTCGGCTACATCTACTCGCGCCTGACCAACCCCACGGTCAGCGTGCTGGAAGAACGCGTCGCGGCGCTGGAAGGCGGCCGCGCCGCCGTCGCCGCTGCATCCGGCCACGCCGCCCAATTCCTGACCTTCTTCACCCTGATGGAACCGGGCGACCATTTCGTCGCCTCGCGCAATCTTTATGGCGGCTCGTTGACCCAGTTCGGCCTGTCGTTCAAGAAGCTGGGCTGGCATTGCAGCTTCGTCGATCCGCACGACCCGCAAAACTTCAAGGCGGCCATCACCGAAAAGACCAAGGCCATCTTCATCGAAAGCCTGGCCAATCCCGGCGGCATCGTCGTCGACATCGAAGCGGTGGCCCAAGTGGCCCACGACGCGGGCATCCCCTTGATCGTCGACAACACCCTGGCCACGCCCTATCTGTGCCGGCCCATGGAATGGGGCGCCGACATCGTGGTCCATTCCACCACCAAGTTCCTGGCCGGACACGGCAATTCCCTGGGCGGCTGCGTTATCGAATCGGGCAAGTTCGACTGGGCCAAGTCGGGCAAGTTCCCTGGGCTTTCGCAGCCCGAACCGGCCTATCACGGCCTGACCTTCTATGAAACCTTCGGCGACTTCGCCTTCACCACCAAGGCCCGCGCCGTGGCGTTGCGCGACTTCGGCCCCGCCATGGCGCCGATGAACGCCTTTTTCACCATCACCGGCATCGAGACCCTGCATGTCCGCATGCAGCGCCATTGCGAAAACGCCCTGAAGGTGGCGCGGTTCCTGGCCGATCATCCGGCGGTGGACTGGGTGTCGCATGCCGGGCTGGAAAACAGCCGCTATGCCGCCCTTCGCGACAAATACCTGCCGAAGGGCGCGGGCGCCGTGTTCACCTTCGGCGTCAAGGGCGGCTTCGAAGCCGGCAAGCGGGTGGTGGAACGGGTCAACCTGTTCAGCCATCTGGCCAATATCGGCGACACGCGGTCGCTGATCCTGCACCCGGCCAGTACCACGCATCGGCAATTGACCGAGGAACAGCGCGTCGCCGCCGGCGCCGGGCCGGAAGTGGTGCGGCTGTCGGTGGGGCTGGAAGACGCCGAGGATTTGATCCGCGACCTGGAACAGGCGCTTGGGGGTTAAGCGCCGACGAAGTCCGCGTCACCATAGCCCTGGGCATACAGCAACGCCGTCAGGTCGCCGTGATCGATGCGCACCCGCGCCTCGGCGGCGACCACCGGCTTGGCCTGATAGGCGACGCCCAGGCCGGCGGCCTTGATCATGTCCAGATCGTTGGCGCCGTCGCCCACCGCCGCCGACAGGGCCAGCGGAATTTTGCGTTCGCCCGCTGTCTTGATCAGGGTGGCCAGCTTGGTCTGGCGGCCCAGGATGGGGTCTTCCACCCCGGCCAGCTTGCCGTCTTGGAAGATGAAGCGGTTGCCCAGGTCGATGTCGAAACCGCAGGCTTCGCGCACACGGGTGGTGAAGAAGGTGAAGCCGCCGGACACCAATACGCAATAGGCGCCGTTGGCCTTCATGGTCTGCACCAGGGCGCGGGCGCCGGGCATCAATTGGGTCTTGGCCCAGGTTTCCGCCAAGGCGGTTTCCGGCAGGCCGGCCATCAGGCCGATGCGTTCGCGCAACGCATCCTCGAAACCGATCTCGCCATTCATGGCCCGTGCGGTGATGGCGGCGATGCGGTCCTTGATGCCGGCATATTCGGCCAGTTCGTCCAAGGTCTCGCCCACCACCATGGTGGAATCCATGTCGGCCACCAACAGCATCTTGCGGCGGTTGTCCAAGGCTTGCGCCACCACGTCCACCTTGGCCTTGCCCAACACGAAGCGCGCGCACGCATCGGCCTGTTCGGGGGCCAAGTGGCCAAAGGCGACATCGGTCGCCTTGCCGGGCGACAGCCATTTCGGTGCCGCCACATGGGCCCCCAGATCCTTCAGGGCATTGCGAATGGCGGCTACGTCATCGTCGGACAGGACTGCGTCTTTTCCGGCGATCAGCGTCAGTACGTTTTCCATCACACACCCCGGGGCAGGAAGGTCTTGGCGGCGGCGACACCTTTACGGGCTGACGCGGCGATTGGCAAGGGAAGGATTGACAACAAAATGATACGACGTATTGTTTTATACGACGTATCGAAAGGCTGCCATGACCGACCGCCGCACCCGCAAGAAAGACCTGACCGCCACCACCATCATCGACACTGCGATGGAGATGTTCGACGCCCACGGCTTCGACCAGGTCACCATGGAGGCCATCGCCCAACGGGCGGATGTGGCCAAGGCGACGCTTTATCGCTATTTCCCGACCAAGGAAGCCATCGTCGTCGGCCATTTCCAGCGCCTGAGCCGAGCCCACCAGCCCCTGGTGGAAAAGTTGATCGCCACCCTGCCGGACACACGGCAAAGGCTGCTGGCACTGTACCGGGGCACCGCCCAGTGGTTCGTCGAACACCAGCATTACCTGCGCCCCTACATGGCGCACCGCCTGTCGATGCCGCCCGAACGCATGCTGGACGACGACCAGCGCTCGGGCTTTCACCTGAACGTCGCCACCCTGCTGGAAGCTGGGCAACGCCAGGGCGACCTGCGTGATGATGTGGGGATCGCCGACCTGTTGCGGGCGCTGGACGGCATGTACATGGCCCAGGTGATGAGCTGGCTTTACGGTGGCGGCGACCTGCCGGCCCGCATGGACATCCTGGTGACGTTGTTCATGGACGGAGCGCGAAAGTCTTGAGCACCCCACTGTTCCTGGATTGGCACCAAGCCGCCCTAAGCACCGCCGCCGACATCGGCGGCAAGGCCGACGGGCTGGTCCAACTGCACCGCTTCGGCTTTCGTGTACCGGCGGGCGGGGTGTTGAACGTCGCCGCCTGCGACCTGCTGGATGTCGATCCCGAAGCGGTGCTACGCCTGTTGGAAGAGGGGCTGACCCGTCTGGGGCTTGGCGACACGCCGCTGGCGGTGCGATCATCGGCGGTGGGCGAAGACGGTCGTCACGCCTCGTTCGCCGGCATTCATCAATCCTGCCTGAACGTTCGCGGCCGCGCCGGACTGCTGGCGGCGTTGCGACGTTGCCGGGATTCGGGATTCTCCGATTCTGCCCAGGCCTATCGCCGGCACCTGGGCCTGGATGGACGGCCGCGAATGGCGCTGATCGTCATGGCCATGGCGCCGACGCTGGCCGCCGGGGTGGCGTTTTCCTGCGACCCGCGCGACGGGCGCGAGGACCGGGTGTTCATCGCCGCCAATGACGGATTGGGGGAAAGCGTGGTCGGCGGGCTGTGCGACCCCGACGAGATGGTGGTGCAGGTGGGGCTGCACGCCCCCACCGCGCATGTGGCCGAACGGCGCCTGGGCCGCAAGGAAAAAGTCTGCGAGCCAAGGCCCGAGGGCGGCACCAGCCTCCGCGACACCGATGGCGCGCCACATCAAGCGCTGCCCGACCAGGCTTGCCTGCATCTGGCCCGGCTGGTGGTGCGCATCCGCGATTCCCTTGGCGACTTCGAAATCCACCAGGATGTGGAATGGTCGTGGGACGGCCAGGATTTCTGGCTGCTGCAAGCGCGGCCGGTGACCACCCTGCCCCGCTATCTGCCGCCCCCGGTCGCCGAACTGCCCGATGTGTGGAGCAACGGCAACTTCCGCGATTCCATGCCCATGCCGTTTTTGCCTTTGGCGTGGTCGGTGGCGCAACACGCCATCAACACCATCCTGGAGGCCAGCCAGCAGGCCGGTGGCGTCACCGTGCTGCCGGGCATGGTGCGGGCCAAGCTGATCGAAGGCCGGGGGTATTTCCGCATCAACGCCATGATGTGGGATTTCTGGCATGGCTTCGGCTTCCCCCCTTCGGTGACCAACCGTTTGCTGGGCGGCCACCAGGGCGAGACGTCGCCCACTCCGCCCCAGGGCTGGCGCCACCGCTGGCGCCGGCTGGCCGCCAACCTGCGCATGGGCAAGGCGATATCCCAGGCCCAGAAACAGGCCCCGGACCTGTTCGCCCAGTTGACCGAGAAAACAGAATCCCTGCGGCATCGGGACCTGCGAACGATGACCGATGCCGAACTGATCCGCCAGTTCCGCCAGTTGGACCTGGATTATTGCGCCAACCGACCGCTGCACCTGCTGCAAAGCGCCGCCGCCGGGTCCTATCTGATGCTGTCGGCGCTGATCGGACGCTTCGTTCCCGGCCAGGGGGAATCCTTGGCGCAGGCCCTGCTGGCCGACGCCGCCCAGATCACCAGCGCCAATCACGGCCGTGACCTGGCCGTGCTGGCCCGTCAGGCCCGGACTGAACCGCAGGCGGCGATGATCGTGCGCCAAGGCGGCGACTGGCGCACCCTGCCGGCGGATTCCGCCTTTCGCCAGGGGCTTGAACGGTTCCTGACGCTTTACGGCCATCGCGCCGTCTATGAACTGGACATTTCAAACCCCCGCTGGCGCGAGGACCAGTCGTGGCTGCTGTCCACCATGGCCTGCATGCTGGACCATGACGGCCTGGACGAGATGGACCTGCGCCGCCTGCGCTTGCGCCAGGATGCCGAACAGCGCGTCCGCCAAGCCCTGCCCTGGCCGTTGTCGCGGCTGGCCTTGAAGCTGGCGGCCAAGGCCGGGAACGAGGCCGCGTTGCGCGAAATGGCCAAGTCCTGCATGGTGCGCATCGCCGACGTCAAACGTCATCTGGCCCTGGAACTGGGTCGCCGCTTGACCGGCCAGTCCCTGCTGGGCGACACCACCGACGTGTTTTACCTGACCCTGGACGATCTGGATGATCTGGTCAGCGGGCTTTGGCGCGGCCCGGGCATCGGCCGTCTGGTCGAAGCCCGCCGAACCAGCCATGCCCGGCGTCTGACCGAAGCGCCGCCGGACGTCGTCATCGAAGGTCAACCCACGCCACACAAGCCCGCCCCGCATGCCACGGGCCATTCCGGCTGGAGCGGACTGGGGGTGGCGGCAGGCCAAGCCACCGGCGCGGCTTGCCTGATGACCTCGCCGACCGAGGGGGACCGCCTGGCCCCCGGACAGGTGCTGGTGGCGCCATCCACCGATCCCGGCTGGACACCCCTGTTCCTGCGCATTGGCGCCCTGGTCACCGAAACCGGCGGCTTCATCTCGCACGGGGCCATCGTCGCCCGCGAATTCGGCATCCCCGCCGTGGTCAACGTCCCCGGCATCATGGGCACGCTGGCCCCAGGCGCCATGCTGCGGGTGGACGGCGACAACGGCACGGTCGAGGTGGTGGCAAGAACCCCTGCGGGGTGATAGCGTTCCGCCCATCCCAGGGAGGAACAAGATGCACCTGATCCCACTGGCCGATCCCCGATGCGGCCGACAAAGCGACGCCGCCCGGCGCCTGATGCACCTGTTTCGTCGCGACACCGCCTTTTGCCGGTCGCTCGGCATCCGGTGGCGGCAGATTCCCCGCACCCCGGCGCAAACCCTGACCGGGGCCGACCAGTGGTGCCGCAAGCACGACGCCCGCTTCTGGATGGTCGAGTGTGACGGCAAGGCCATGGGCACCGCCTGGATCAAACGATCCGGCATAAGACGTTGTGACCTGTCGCGCCAGGGGGAACGGCATCGCCGCCGCATTCTTGCCCTGGTGGCCGCCATCGCCCCATGAACGACCGTCCCGCCATCGTCGTCGCCGGCCCCACCGCTTCGGGGAAATCCGGTCTGGCGCTTGCCATCGCCCGCCAGTTCAACGGCGTGGTGGTCAACGCCGATTCCATGCAGGTCTATGATGTGCTGCGCGTCGTCACCGCGCGGCCCAGCCAAGAAGACGAAGCCCTGGCGCCGCATCGGCTGTACGGCGTGCTGTCGCCGGCAGTCAATTGCTCGGCAGCCCTGTGGAAGGACATGGCGGCAGCCGAGATGGAAGCCATCTGGCAGGCCGGCAAGCTGCCGGTGGTGGTGGGCGGCACCGGACTTTATCTGCGTACCCTGATGCACGGCATCTCGCCCGCCCCCGACATTCCCGACGAGGTGCGGGCCGAAACCCGCGCCTTGTTGGCCAAGGTGGGCAATGCCGAATTCCATGCCCTGTTGGCCAGCCGCGACCCGGTGATGGCGGCGCGCCTGGACCCGGCCAATTCGCAGCGTCTCGCCCGCGCCTATGAGGTATTGGAAGCCAGCGGAAGATCGCTGGCCGACTGGCAGGCCCTGCCCATGGAAGGCGCGGTGGCGGCCCGCTGGCTGACGCTGTTTTTGGACCCGCCGCGCAATATTCTTTACGGCAATTGCGACCGCCGGTTCGCCCAAATGGTCGAACAAGGTGCGCTGGACGAGGTCCGTGTCCTGCTGGACATGCACCTTGACCCGGCGCTTCCGGCCATGAAGGCGCTGGGCGTGCCGGAACTGGCCGGATTGTTGTCCCAAACCCTGACCAGGGAACAGGCCATCGAGCAGGCGCAGCGGGCGACACGAAATTACGCAAAACGGCAATTGACCTGGTTCCGTAATCAACTTGAAAAGCCCGAGACCCTGTCCACGCAACTTTCGGAAAGGATTTTTGATGAAATCTTTTCAAAAGTTCGTCACTTTCTATTGACCCCGGCAAAGTGAACATATAGGTTGTCCCGCTCGCAGCCACCTGGGTGGCCGCACGCGCTTGCGTGTGCCACTTGTGTTGCGATTGGTATTCATTAGGAAAAAAGGTGCGAAATGGCACAGCACGATACGCAGATGACCGGTGCGGAAATCCTCTTGAAGGCCCTGGTTGACCAGGGTGTAGAGGTTATTTTCGGCTATCCGGGCGGCGTAGTGCTGCCCATTTACGACGAATTGTTCAAGCAGAACCGGCTGCGCCACATCCTGGTGCGCCATGAACAAGCCGCCGTCCACGCCGCCGAAGGCTATGCCCGCTCCACCGGCAAGGTGGGTTGCGTCCTGGTGACGTCCGGTCCCGGCGCCACCAACACCATCACCGGCCTGACCGACGCGCTGATGGATTCGGTGCCGCTGGTGTGCATCACCGGTCAGGTCCCCACCCACCTGATCGGCAACGACGCCTTCCAGGAAGCCGACATCGTCGGCATCACCCGTCCGTGCACCAAGCACAACTATCTGGTGAAGAAGGCCGACGACCTGGCGCGCACGGTGCACGAGGCTTTCCACGTGGCCAAGTCCGGCCGCCCCGGCCCCGTCGTCGTCGACCTGCCCAAGGACGTCATCACCGGCCGCGGCGAATACCAGCCCCCCAGCCGCATGAAGACCAAGTACAAGCCGCAGGTGAAGGGCGACCTGAAGGCCATCGAAAAGGCGGTCGAGATGATCGCCGCCGCCAAGCGGCCGATCTTCTATGTCGGCGGCGGCGTGGTGAACTCGGGCGTCGCCGCCTGCCAGCTGTTGACCCAGCTGGTGCGCATGACCGGCTATCCCTGCACCCAGACCTTGATGGGCCTGGGCGCCTTCCCGGCGTCGGACCCGTTGTCGGTGGGCATGCTGGGCATGCACGGCACCTACGAAGCCAATCTGGCCATGCATGGATCGGATCTGATCATCAATGTCGGCGCCCGCTTCGACGACCGCATCACCGGCCGGCTGAAGGACTTCGCCCCCACCGCCAAGAAGATCCACATCGACATCGACCCCAGTTCCATCAACAAGAACGTGATGGTGGACCATGCGGTGGTCGGCGACGCCGCCCACATCCTGGAAGACATGATCAAGGTGTGGAAGGCCAAGCAGTGCCGCCCGCACGAAAAGGCGCTGAAGGAATGGTGGGCTACCATCGACGGCTGGCGCGGTCGCAACTGCCTGCACTATGAAAACAGCAACAAGATCATCAAGCCGCAATACGCCATCCAGCGTCTTTACGAGCTGACCAAGTACAAGAACCCCTATATCACCACCGAAGTGGGCCAGCACCAGATGTGGACGGCCCAGCACTTCAAGTTCGAACAGCCCTGTCACTGGATGACCTCGGGCGGTTTGGGCACCATGGGTTACGGCCTGCCCTCGGCCATGGGCGTGCAGGTGGCCCATCCCGGCGCCCTGGTCATCGACATCGCCGGCGAAAGCTCGATCCAGATGAACATCCAGGAAATGGCCACGTTGTGCCAGCATCGCCTGCCGGTGAAGGTGTTCATCCTGAACAACCAGTACATGGGCATGGTGCGTCAGTGGCAGGAACTGATCCATGGCGGCCGCTATTCGGAAAGCCACATGGAACATCATCCCGACTTCGTGAAGCTGGCCGACGCCTTCGGCGCCGTGGGCTTACGCGCCACCAAGCCCAGCGAAGTGGACGACGTCATCAAGGAAATGATCTCGGTGGACCGCCCGGTCATCGTCGATGTCCGCACCGACGCTTCGGAAAACTGTTTCCCCATGATCATGCCCGGCATGGCCCACAACGAAATGGTCCTGGGACCGGAAGAGAACGTCCACGTCGAGCCCGGCTCTGACGAAGGCGGCATGGTTCTGGTCTAAGGCATAAGGAAGAATATCGTGAGCAACGAACAAGAGATCGAACGCCACACCATCGCCGTCCTGGTCGCCAACGAGGCCGGCGTGCTGGCCCGCGTCATCGGCCTGTTCTCGGGCCGGGGCTACAACATCGAAAGCCTGACGGTGGCCGAGACCGACACCACCGAAAGCCTGTCGCGCATCACCATCGTGACCAGCGGCACCAAGATGATCGTCGAGCAGATCAAGAATCAGCTGCGCCGTCTGGTGCCCGTCTACAAGGTGGCCGACCTCACCACCGACGGCCCCCATGTCAGCCGCGAGCTGGCCCTGGTCAAGGTCGCCGGTGCGGGCGAAAAGCGGGTGGAATCCCTGCGCATCGCCGACATTTTCCGCGCCAACGTCATCGACAGCACCAACGAAAGCTTCGTCTTCGAAGTTGTCGGCGCCACCGAGAAGGTGGACGCCTTCATCAAGCTGATGGAGCCCCTGGGACTGGTGGACGTGTCGCGCACCGGCGTCGCCGCCATTGCACGCGGCGCCAATCCGCTTTAAACACTTCGCCCAGAATTATCCGGGCCGGAACGGCCCGTTCATCGAGAAGGATAGTTTCCATGCGCGTTTATTACGATCGTGACGCCGACGTCAATCTGATCAAGGGCAAGAAGGTCGTCATCGTCGGTTACGGCAGCCAGGGCCACGCCCATGCGCTGAACCTGCGCGATTCCGGCGTCAAGGACGTCGCCGTCGCCCTGCGTCCCGGCTCGGCCACCATCAAGAAGGCCGAAGGCGAAGGCCTGAAGGTCATGACCCCCGCCGACGCCGCCGCTTGGGCCGACGTGGTGATGATCCTGACCCCCGACGAACTGCAGGCCGAGATTTATTACCGCGACCTGGCCGACAACATGAAGCAGAACGCCTCGCTGGTGTTCGCCCATGGCCTGAACGTGCATTTCGGCCTGATCGTGCCGCGCCCCGACCTGGACGTGTTCATGGTCGCCCCCAAGGGCCCCGGCCACACCGTGCGCGGTGAATACCTGAAGGGCGGCGGCGTGCCTTGCCTGGTTGCGGTCGCGCAGAACGCCACCGGCAACGCGCTCGAAATCGCTTTGTCCTATGCGTCCGCCATCGGCGGCGGCCGTTCGGGCATCATCGAGACCAACTTCCGCGAAGAATGCGAAACCGATCTGTTCGGCGAGCAGGTCGTCCTGTGCGGCGGCTTGACCAAGCTGATCCAGTACGGCTTCGAAACCCTGGTCGAAGCCGGCTACGCCCCGGAAATGGCCTATTTCGAATGCCTGCACGAAGTGAAGCTGATCGTCGACCTGATCTATGAAGGCGGCATCGCCAACATGCGCTACTCGATCTCGAACACCGCCGAATACGGCGACTACGTGACCGGCCCGCGCATCGTCACCGAAGAAACCAAGGCCGAGATGAAGCGCGTGCTGGAAGACATCCAGCAGGGCCGTTTCGTCCGCGATTGGATGCTGGAATGCAAGGCCGGACAGCCGTCCTTCAAGGCCACCCGCCGTATCCAGTCCGAACACCCGATCGAGCAGGTGGGCGAGCGCCTGCGCGGCATGATGCCGTGGATCGCCAAGAACAAGCTGGTGGACAAGGCCAAGAACTAAGGCCCTGCCCTAAGCGGCTGATGAAAACCCCGGATGGAAACATCCGGGGTTTTTTGTTGGCTTGGATGCGTCGTTTCACTCTGGTGACCCCCACCCAAAAGCAGTAGTGTGATACGGTAAGGTGATACAAGGATCGCGGAAATGATCGCGCAGATGCGCCGGCACATGACCCTGACCCGCGTCTGGCTGGGATTGGTCATGCTGCTTTGTCTGGCCGTGCTGACCTGGGACATCAGCCGCGCCCATCAACAGAACCGCCGCCAAACCGTCGACCGCCTGGTCGCCCTGGCCAAGGTGGTGGAATCGCGCGCCACCCTGACCTTTCAATCCCTGGACATGTTGTTGCTGGATTCGGCCAACCAGCTGCCGCCCGAGACCGCCCAACCCGGGGACCGCGACTATCAGCGTTACCTGATGGGGCGCTCCTTCCTTTATACCGAGCAAATCGTCCTGTCGGTGGTGTCGGCGGACGGCGTGATCATCCATTCCTCGAATCCGCAACTGGTTGGCCGTCCCGTCGGCAAACGCGAATATCTGGACCACTTCCGCGCCCATCCCGAAGACCCCCGGCTGTTCATCAGCAGCCCGTCGATCAGCGTCGCCAACAATCCCATCATTTTCACCGCCCGTGCCGTCCGCCGCGACGACGGCAGCCTGCGGGCGGTGATGGTCACCGGCATCAAGCCTGATATCCTGGGCTCGCTGGTTCGCTCGGCCCTGCCCACCGAAAGCACCGGCGCCGTCGCCGTGCAGAACCGCGACCATGTCATCCTGGCCCGGCTGCCGGAAACGACCGAAACCGCGCCGGGCAAGCTGATGATCAACAATCCGGCCAACAAGGCGCATATCGCCCTGGGCCAGGAACAATCCATCCACCAGGACGTGGTCGGCCCCGACGGCCATTCGCGCCTGCTGGTCATGCGCCAGGCCAATCCGTTCGGGCTTCTGGTGCTGGTCACCGTCGGCAATTCCGAATTGCTGGAACCGATCTGGGACACCTTGACGGCCGACTTGGTGTTCCTGGCCATCGTCGGCGGCGTCATCATCATTCTGGCCCGCTTCCTGGACGTCCGCGAACGCCAGCGTCTGGACTCCCAAACCCAGATCGCCACGGCACGCGATTATTACATGCGGGTTCTGGACAACCTGCCGGTGCTGATCTGGCGTTCCGACACCATTGGCCGCATCGACTATGTCAACGGCACGCTGCAGGGCTTCACCGGCACCCAAGATCCCGACCTGTGGCGCCGCATCCATCCCGACGACTTGACCGCCTGGCGGGAAGCCGCCGCCCATCGTCAAAAGAACGGCTGCAACAGCGAACTGGAATACCGGCTGATGCGCCAGGACGGCGAGTATCGCTGGATGCACGAACTGGCCCAGCCCTTCCAGCACCAGGACGGCAGCTTTGCCGGCCATCTGGCCGCCTGCCTGGACGTCACCGAGACCCGGCAAGCCCAGGAAAAGCTGACCCAGACCAACGCCGAGCTGGAACAATTCGCCTATGTGGCCAGCCACGACCTGCGTGAACCTTTGCGCATGGTCAGCAGCTACATGGCCTTGATCGAACGCCGCCTGGGAAATACGGCCGGCGACGACCTGCGGGAGTTCCTGGGTTTCGCCAAGGACGGCGCCACCCGCATGGACAAGCTGATCCTGGATCTTTTGCAATATTCCCGCATCGGCCGCATGTCGGCGGCCAAGACCCAAGTGGACATGGCCGATTGCGTGCTGCAGGCCCTGAACCACCTGGGCAGCCGCATCGACGAAAGCCGGGCCCGCATCTGCGTCGGCGACATGCCCCGGATCTTCGCCAGCGAGGACGACATGGTGCGGCTGCTTCAGAACCTGATCGGCAACGCCATCAAATATTCCACCCCGGGGACGCAGCCCCTGATCACCATTGCCTGCGACCGTGAAGCCGGCGCTTGGCGATTCAGCGTCCACGACAACGGCATCGGCATCGACCGCATCTATTTCGACAGGGTGTTCCGCATCTTTCAGCGCCTGCACGCACGCGAAGAACACGGTGGCGGTTCCGGTATCGGGCTTTCCATCTGCAAGAAGATCGTTGAAAACCACGAAGGCCGCATCTGGGTGGATTCGCCCGGCCCCGGCCTGGGCGCCACCTTCTATTTCACCCTGCCCGCCTTGTCACCGCCCCCCGCCAATGCCTGACGTTTCTGCGCCTTTTGTCCCCCTTGTGCACAGAACGGCAAGACTTTAGTTTTGGGGAAGATTGGTTCGGGACGTAACGCCATGTTGGCGAAAATCAAGCTGGATTGGCTGGGGGCGATCAGCGCGGTGCTGCTGACCTTCGTCGCCGTGTTCTGGAGCGTTTCCACAGCGACCAGAACCCACCGGCTTGATGTGGAAAACCGTCTGGACGCCCTGGCCAAGGTGGTCGAGGCCCGTGTTTCACGCACCGTCGCCGCCATCGACCTGCTGTTGCTGGATGCCATCCAGGAACTCCCCCCCGGGGACCTGGCCGCCGACAAGGCGTTCCACCGCTTCCTGATCGCCCGCTCGCGTTTCGAACCCGACACCCTGTCGGTGTCCGTCATCTCGCCCGAAGGAAACGTCCTGCATTCGGTGCTGCCGGAAATCATCGGCAAGAATGTGGGGGAACGGTCCTATCTGACCTATTTCCGTACCCATCCGCAATCCGACCAACTGTTCATCGGCGAGCCGGTCGTCGGCCTGAAAGGCCGCGAATTCGTTCCCCTGGCCCGCGCCGTGCGGGACGAGCAGGGCAAACTGCGCATGGTGATGGTGGCCACCATCCAGACCGCCCTGATCAACCAGATCGTCGAAGCCGCCCTGCCGTCGGAAGCCAGCGGCCTGATTTCGCTGACCAACCGCGACCACGTCGTGCTGGCCGTCGCCCCACCCCAGCCGGACAGCATCGGAAAGTCCCTGGCCAAGACTCCGCTGCGCGTCGCCCATTTGGCCACCGGCAAGGACACCAGCATCCAGGAAGGCGCCGGCCGCATCAACGACACCTACCGGGTCATCGCCTTCCGCACGGCGCAGCCCTGGGGGCTGGTCATCGGCGTCAGCGTGTCCCGCACCGACATCATGCGGCAACTGACACCGCATTACCTGGTCGGCGCCGCCCTGGTCGCCTTGGTGACCCTGGCCGCCGCCTTTTTCCTGCGCCTGCGCCTGTCGCGCGAACGCAGCCGCCTGGAAGCCGAAAAAGCCACGACCCGGGCCCGCGAACATTACCTGCGGGTGCTGGACGACATGCCGGCCCTGGTTCGCCGCACCGACGGCAACGGTCAGTGCCTGAACGTCAACAGCGCCTGGACGGCGCTGACCGGCCAGACCGTGGAACAGGCCCTGGGCATGGGCTGGCTTGCCGTCATCCATCCCGACGACCACGACAAGGTTCTGGCGGAAGGCGACGAACACGAATTCCGGTTGCTGCGCGCCGATGGGGGCTATGCCTGGATCCACGAAGTCACCCGCCCGCTCCGCGACCAGGACGGTTTCGACATGGGACTTTTCGCCTCGGGCGTCGACATCACCCCGTCGCGGGAATTCCAGGAACAACTGCAGCAATCCAACGCCGAGTTGGAACAGTTCGCCTATGTGGCCAGCCACGACATGCGCGAACCGTTACGCATGATCGCATCCTATCTGGGACTGATCGAACGGCGCTTGAACACGGGCGACACCGCGGACCTGGGCGAATTCCTGAACTTCGCCAAGGACGGCGCCCAACGCATGGACCGGCTGATCCTGGACCTTTTGCAATATTCACGCATCGGCCGCATGTCGGCACCCAAATCCATGACCGACCTGGGTCAGGCGGTCCAGAAAGCCCAGGCCCACCTGGAAGTGGCCATGGCGGAACAGGGCGCCAGCCTGGAAGTGGGACCGTTGCCCACCATCTTCGCCAGCCCCGACGACATGGTGCGCCTGTTCCAGAACCTGATCGCCAACGCCATCAAATACCGTCAACCGGGCGTGGCGCCCAAGGTGGTCATTTCCGCCCTGCGCCAGACCGGCGCCTGGCAAATCTCGGTGGCAGACAACGGCATCGGCATCACGCCGGAATTCTTTGAACGCATCTTCCGCATCTTCCAACGCCTGCATGGCCGCGACGAACATGACGGCGGCACCGGCATCGGCCTTTCCATCTGCAAGAAGATCGTCGAAAACCACGGCGGCCGCATCTGGGTGGATTCGCCGGGCCCCAACCAGGGTTCGGTGTTCACCTTCACCTTGCCGGCCTAACCCAAATTGTTTCACATCACCGGTTGACAAGGGCGGCCATCTTGGCCTTCCTTAAGCCGCGACGTGACTGGCGGCCACAATTTGGCCATTTTCGCGTTTCAAACCATTCCGCCCGTGTCCGAACGCCCTTCCGCGGGTCCGCACCGGCGGAAAGGCACACTCGATTTGGGCAGGCCCATGGACAAGAACCGCGTCATCATCTTCGACACCACGCTTCGCGACGGCGAACAATCGCCCGGCGCCTCGATGAACCTCGAAGAAAAGGTCAAGATCGCGCTGGCGCTTGAAGAAATGGGCGTCGACGTCATCGAAGCCGGCTTCCCCATCGCGTCCAACGGCGATTTCGAAGCCGTCCAGGCGGTGGCCAAGGTGGTGAAGAACGCATCCATCTGCGGTCTGGCCCGCGCCGCCAAGGGCGACATCGAACGCTGCGCCGAAGCGGTCAAGCTGGCGCCCCGCCACCGCATCCACACCTTCATTTCCACCAGCCCGCTGCACATGAAGTTCAAGCTGCAGATGGAGCCGGAAAAGGTCTTGGAAAAGATCAAGGATTCCGTGTCCTTCGCCCGCAATCTGGTGGAAGACGTGGAATGGTCGGCCGAGGACGGCTCGCGCACCGAACACGACTTTTTGTGCCGCTCGGTGGAAACCGCCATCGCCGCCGGCGCCCGGACCATCAACATCCCCGACACCGTCGGCTATGCGATCCCCGAGGAATACGCGGCGCTGATCGCCATGCTGGTCAACCGGGTCCCCAACATCGACAAGGCCATCTTGTCGGTGCACTGTCACAACGACCTGGGATTGGCGGTGGCCAATTCCCTGGCCGCGCTGGGTGCCGGCGCCCGTCAGGTGGAATGCACCATCAACGGCCTGGGCGAACGCGCCGGCAACGCCGCCATGGAAGAAATCGTCATGGCGCTGAGGACGCGCCACGACCTGATGCCGTTCACCACCGGCATCAAGACCGAACACATCACCCGGACCTCGCGGCTGGTGTCGGCCATTTCCGGCTTCGTGGTCCAGCCCAACAAGGCCATCGTCGGCAAGAACGCCTTCGCCCACGAATCGGGAATCCACCAGGACGGCATGCTGAAATGCGCCCAGACCTATGAAATCATGACCCCCGAATCGGTGGGCTTGAACCGGTCGTCGCTGGTCATGGGCAAGCATTCCGGCCGCGCCGCCTTCAAGGACAAGCTGAAGCAGCTGGGCTATGAACTGGGCGACAACGCCGTCGAGGACGCCTTCGCCCGCTTCAAGGACCTGGCCGACCGCAAGAAGGAAGTCTTCGACGAAGACATCATCGCCTTGGTGGACGAAGCGGTGTTCCGCGACAACGAACGCATCCGCTTCAAGGGTCTGGAAGTGCTGTGCGGCACCCGCCACAACCCGCCCAAGGCCGAGCTGGAACTGGAAATCGACGGTGAAGTGAAGTCGGTCAAGGCCTCGGGCGACGGCCCGGTGGACGCCACCTTCAACGCCATCAAGGCGCTTTGCCCCCACGAAGCCCGCCTGCTGCTGTATCAGGTTCACGCGGTCACCCAAGGCACCGACGCCCAAGCCGAAGTCACCGTGCGCCTGGAAGAAGACGGCAAGACCGTCAACGGCCAGGGTGCGGACACCGACACCATGGTGGCCTCGGCCCGGGCCTACGTGAAAGCCTTGAACAAACTTTTGACCAAGAGGCAAAAAACCGCCCCCCTGGCGGTCACGCCCTGATATAACACCCGGCGTCCGACGTTTACGCGCGATCATTTGAGCGAGGGATTATGTTTCCGAACCTGACGGGCTGGTTTTCCGCCGATATGGCCATTGACCTTGGTACCGCCAACACCCTGGTTTACGTGAAAGGCCGCGGCATCGTGCTGAACGAGCCCTCAGTGGTCGCCATCGCCGAGGAAAAGGGCAAGAAAAAGGTTCTGGCCGTCGGCGACGAAGCCAAGATGATGTTGGGCCGCACCCCGGGCTACATCCAGGCCATCCGCCCGCTTCGCGACGGCGTCATCGCCGATTTCGAAGTGGCCGAGGAAATGATCAAGCACTTCATCCGCAAGGTGCACAATCGCCGGTCCTTCGCCAGCCCGCTGGTCATCGTCTGCGTGCCGTCGGGTTCCACCGCGGTGGAACGCCGCGCCATTCAGGAATCGGCGGAATCGGCCGGCGCCCGCAAGGTGTTCCTGATCGAAGAACCCATGGCAGCGGCCATCGGCGCCGGCCTGCCGGTGACCGAACCCACCGGGTCCATGGTCGTCGACATCGGCGGCGGCACCACCGAAGTGGCCGTGCTGTCGCTTGGCGGCATCGTTTATTCCCGTTCGGTGCGCGTCGGCGGCGACAAGATGGACGAAGCCATCATCGCCTATATCCGCCGCAACCATAACCTGCTGATCGGTGAAGGTTCGTCCGAACGCATCAAGAAGGAAATCGGGTCCGCCTGCCCGCCGGAAGACGGCGAAGGCCGCACCATGGAAATCAAGGGCCGCGACCTGATGAACGGCGTGCCCAAGGAACTGATCGTTTCCGAACGCCAGATCGCCGAAAGCCTGGCCGAGCCGGTGGGCGCCATCATCGAGGCGGTCAAGGTCGCCCTGGAACACACCGCCCCCGAACTGGCCGCCGACATCGTCGACAAGGGTATCGTGCTGACCGGTGGTGGTGCGCTGCTGTCCAACCTTGACTATGTGTTGCGTCACGCCACCGGCCTGCCGGTGTCCATCGCCGACGATCCGCTGTCTTGCGTGGCGTTGGGAACCGGCCGTGCGCTTGAGGAAATGCCCAAGCTGAAGAACGTGCTGTCCAGCATGTACTAGTTTTTGATCATCAATATGTAGTAGTCTGACCTGAAACGGTCGTCGGCCTTGCCGACGGCCGGGTTTCAGGAAAAAGGGGAACAGCGTGAAGCAGTCCGGTGCGGTCGGACGTCTGGCGACATTGCGGCTTTTGGCCCAGCGCTTCGCCTTCGTCTCCCTGGTTGTCGCCGCTTTCGCGCTGATGATCTTGGGCAAGGCCGACATCGTCCTGATCGAACGCGCCCGCACCACCGTCGCCGACGCCATCGCCCCCATCCTGGACGCCCTGTCACGTCCGGCCGCCACGGTCGCCGAATTCACCGAAAGCATCCGCGAACTGGCGTCGTTGCGCGCTGAAAACGCCCGCTTGCGCCAGGAAAACCAGCGCCTGCTGCATTGGCAGACGGTGGCGCGCCACGTCGATGCCGAAAACCACGTCCTGCACGAACATCTGAACGTGGTCACCGACCCCGACGCCGCCTTCGTCACCGCCCGGGTGATCGGCGACCTGGGATCGGCCTATGGTCATTCCATGCTGTTGAACGCCGGCTCGCGCCACGGCGTGCGCAAGGGACAGGCGGTGCTGTCGGGGGAAACCCTGATCGGCTACATCGCCGAAGTGGGCGACCGCTCGTCGCGCCTGCTGCTGCTGACGGACATCAACGCCAAGATTCCGGTGGTGGTGGAAAGCTCGCGCACCCGGGCCATCCTGACCGGCGACAACAAGGCACGGCCCAAGCTGAATTACGTGGCCGGCAACCCGTCCATTTCCGTGGGCGACCGCATCATCACCGCCGCCTCGGGCGCCGCCTTCCCACCCGGCCTGCCCATCGGCGTGGTGGCGTCCACCACCGACGGCATCATCCGCATCGAACCTTTCGTGCAGCGCCACGAACTGGAATACGTGACCATCGTCGATTACGGCCTGGGCGGCATCCTGCCCTTTGAAAAGCCGCCGATGCCGGAGCGGCGCCGTCGCGGGGCCGACAGCGGAGCGGGCAATTGAAACCCTCGGTCTGGGTCCGCATGGATTCCTGGGTGCGTCATCTGGTTCCCTTCGGCGTGACCATGGCCATGCTGCTGCTGACCGCCATCCCCACCCACATGCCCGGCCTGGACGGCATCGTCCCCATGCTGCCGCTGATGGGGGTCTATTACTGGGCCATCTATCGCCCCGACCTGCTGCCCGCCTGGCTGGCCTTCGTCATCGGCCTTTTGCATGACATCATCGCCGGCACGCCCTTGGGGGTGAACGCCCTGGTTCTGTTGATGGTACAGGGTGTGGCCGCCGGGCAGCGCCGCTTTTTCCTGGGCAAGTCGTTCCTGGTGGCGTGGTGGGCCTTTGGCCTTTTGGCGGCCAGCGCCTCGGGCGGGACCTGGATCTTGGTCACCGCCTTGCTGGGGCGGGCCATCGACCCATCACCGTTGTTTTTCGAGTACTTGCTGACCATGGGATTGTTTCCCCTGCTGACCTGGGCGTTGGCCCGTACCCAGATGGCCTTTCTGAAAGAGGCCTGAGCCGCATGTACCACGACAACGACCGATCCAAACTGTTCAGCCGCCGGGCCCTGATGCTGGCCGGCGGCAAGGGGGCGCTGATCAGCGCCCTGGTCGCCCGCATGTATTACCTGCAGGTGATCGAAGCCGACCGCTACACCATGCTGTCCGAGGAAAACCGCGTCTCCATGCGTCTGCTGGCGCCGCCGCGCGGACTGATCCTGGACCGCAACGGCACCGCCATGGCGGTCAACCAGCATAATTACCGGGTGCTGGTGGTGTCGGAACAGGCGCCCAGCCTGGATTACACCCTGGACGCGCTGTCACAGATCATTTCCTTGGGCGACCACGACCGAGCCCGCGTCATCAAGGAAGCCAAGCGCCGCCGCTCCTTCGTGCCCATCACTGTCCGTGAAAACCTGTCCTGGGAAGAAGTGGCGCGTATCGAAGTCAACGCCCCCGACCTGCCCGGCGTGCTGATCGACGTCGGCCAAAGCCGCTATTACCCGCTGGAACATCTGGGCGCCCACATCCTGGGCTATGTTGCGGCGGTGTCGGAAAACGACCAGACCAACAACGACCCGCTGGAAGAACTGCCCGGCTTCCGCATCGGCAAGGCCGGGGTGGAAAAGATTTACGACATGGCGCTGCGTGGGCGCGGCGGCACCAGCCAGGAAGAAGTGAACGCCGTCGGCCGCGTCATGCGCGAACTGGAACGGCGCGAAGGCGAGCCCGGCGTCGACCTGACGCTGACGCTGGATATGCGCCTGCAGGAATACGCCGCCCAGCGCCTGGGCGACGAATCGGCGGCGGCCGTGGTCATGGACATCCACACCGGCGAAGTGATCGTCATGGCGTCGACGCCATCCTTCGACCCCAATGCCTTCAACCGCGGCCTGACCCACGAGGAATGGAAGGAACTGTCCACCAATCCCTTGGCTCCGCTGCAGAACAAGGCCATTTCCGGCACCTTCGCGCCGGGATCGACCTTCAAGATGATGGTCGCCATCGCCGCCATGGAAGCCGGCGCCATCAGCCCGGAACAGACGGTACTGTGCCGCGGCCACACCGAACTGGGCAGCATCAAGTTCCACTGCTGGAAGAAGGGTGGCCATGGCTCGGTGGATCTGGTCAACGCGCTCAAGGGCTCGTGCGACGTCTATTTCTATGAAATCGCCCGCCGCGTCGGCTTCGAGAAGGTGGCCGAAGTGGCCAACCGATTCGGTCTGGGCGTGCCCACCGGCATCGACCTGCCCAACGAACGATCCGGCCTGATCCCCAATCGGGCATGGAAAAGGAAGGCCCTGGGCCAGCCCTGGCACCCCGGCGAAACGCTGATCAACGGCATCGGCCAGGGCTATTGCCTGGCGACGCCGCTGCAATTGGCGGTGATGACCGCACGGATCGCCAATGGGGGCCAGCAGGTCATCCCCCATGTGGCCCGCGACATGATCGTCGAGAAGCAAGCGATCTTGCGGGCCGAGCCGGCGTGGAAATCCTGCGGCGTGTCGCAACGCAGCCTGACCCTGGTGCGCAAGGGCATGAACGCGGTCTCCAACGAACCGGGCGGCACCGCCTATCGCGCCCGTATCGAACAAGAAGGCATGTGGCTGTCGGGCAAGACCGGCACCGCCCAGGTCCGCCGCATCACCATGCGTGAACGCGAAACCGGCGTGCGCAAGAATGAAGACCTGCCGTGGAAGGAACGCGACCACGCGCTGTTCGTCGCCTATGCCCCCGAGGACGCGCCCAGGTATTCCATCGCCGTGGTGGTGGAACATGGCGGCGGCGGTTCAGCGGTGGCGGCGCCCATCGCGCGGGACATCATGCTGGAAGTGCAAAAGCGCGAACGCGCCCGCGTCGCCGAGCAGCAACTCCACAACCACGCCTGTTCCGGTTCCGATTGCAAGGATCACGGCTGATGCTGCGCCCCACCCCCCGCCTGTCCTCGCGCCTGAACCGCACCGAAATGAGCTGGCGGGAAAAAATCTGGCAGATCAACTGGTCACTGATCACCATCCTGACCGCCATCGCCTCGGTGGGCTTCCTGACGCTTTATTCCGCCGCCAAGGGGTCGTTGGAGCCTTGGGCCATCAAGCAGATGGTCCGCTTCGCCATGGGAATCGGCATCATGATCGCCGTCGCCGTGGTGGATTTGCGCTTTTGGATGCGCCACGCCTATGTGCTTTACGGCCTTTCCATCGTGCTGCTGATCGCCGTTGATCTGAAAGGCACCATCGGCATGGGAGCGCAGCGCTGGATCGATTTGGGCTTCATCCAGTTGCAGCCCTCGGAAATCATGAAGATCGCCATGATCCTGACCCTGGCCCGTTATTTCCACGGCGCCACGGTGCAAGACGTTGGCCGCCCTACCTTTCTGATCCCGCCCTTGCTGATGGTGCTGCTGCCGGTGGGTCTGGTGATGAAGCAGCCCGATCTGGGCACCGCCATGATGGTGCTGATGAGTTCGGGCGCCATCTTCTTCATGGCCGGGGTGCGGCTGTGGAAGTTCGGCATCTTGCTGGGCGCCGGCGCCGGCGCCGTTCCAGTAGCGTGGCAGTTCCTGCACGACTACCAAAAAAAGCGCGTCATCATCTTCATGAATCCCGACCAGGACCCGCTGGGCGCCGGTTACCACATCACCCAATCCAAGATCGCCCTGGGATCGGGCGGCATTTTCGGCAAGGGCTACATGAACGGCACCCAGGCCGGGCTGAACTTCCTGCCGGAAAAGCAGACCGACTTCATCTTCACCATGTACGGCGAGGAATGGGGGTTGATGGGAGGATTGTTCCTGCTGGGGCTGTACGTGCTGCTGACCGCTTTCGGCTATGCCATCGCCATGCGTTGCCGGTCGCAATTCGGCCGTCTGGTCGCGCTGGGCATCACCACCACTTTCTTCCTGTATTTCTTCATCAACACCGCCATGGTGATGGGGCTGGTGCCGGTGGTAGGCGTGCCCTTGCCGCTGATTTCCTATGGCGGCACCGCCATGCTGTCGCTGCTGTTCGGCTGGGGACTGGTGATGAGTTGCTACATCCATCGCGATCTGCCCATCGGCCGGCGCGGCGGCCACGACGATTAACGCCCCCCAGCGTCATCGCCGGGCTTGACCCGGCGATCCACGCATCACCGCAGAAAACTATTTTCCGGCAATATGTTAGGTGGAACCACGTGGATGCCCGGATCAAGTCCGGGCATGACGGACTTTGCCCCCCGCCCCCCCGAGTTTTGCATCACGCCCATATTTTTTGAGAAGCATTCTCAATAGCATTGCAATCGCTTCGCACTTGCGCAATCATGACCCCTCATTTCTTGTGGAAAGCGGGGTCAATCCAATGAAGCGTATGATGATGGTAGCCGCCTCGGCGGCGGTTCTGCTGGCCGCTGTCCCGGCCGGAGCGGCCGGCGTGGACAAAAAGGCGGTGCTTTCCAACTATGCCGACATCGCCCATGCCAAGTATGAAGATTCGCTGATTGCCGCGAAGAAGCTGAAGGTGGCCGTCGACGCCTTGGTCGCCGCCCCCAGCGCCGAGACCCTGGCCGCCGCCAAGGCCGCCTGGGTCGCCGCCCGCATCCCCTATCAGCAGTCGGAAGCCTTCCGCTTCGGCAATGCCGCCGTGGATGAATGGGAAGGCAAGGTCAACGCCTGGCCGCTGGACGAAGGTCTGATCGACTATGTCAACGCCGACACCTATGGCACCGAATCGGGTGAAAACCCGCTTTATACCGCCAACATCATCGCCCATCCCAAGCTGAAGATCGGCGGCAAGGCCGTCAACGCCAGCAAGGTGGACAAGAAGCTTCTGGAAAAGATGCATGAAGCCGGCGGCGTCGAAGCCAACGTCACCACCGGCTACCATGCCATCGAATTCATGCTGTGGGGCCAAGACACCAACGGTACCGGTCCGGGTGCCGGCAACCGTCCAGCCAGCGATTTCGACACCAAGAACTGCACCGGCGGCAATTGCGATCGTCGCGCCGCTTTCCTGGTCAGCGCCACCGACCTGCTGATCGACGATTTGAAGACCATGGTCGACGGTTGGGCCACCAAGGGCAAAATCCGCGCCAAGCTGCTGAAGGCCAAGGCCGACACTGGCATCGCCACCATCGTCACCGGCCTGGGCAGCCTGTCCTATGGGGAGTTGGCGGGCGAGCGCATGAAGCTGGGACTGATGCTGCACGACCCCGAGGAAGAGCACGACTGCTTCTCGGACAACACCCACAACTCGCATTTCTATGACGCCAAGGGCATCCAGAACGTCTATCTGGGCAAGTACACCCGCATTGACGGCACCGAGGTCAAGGGCCCCAGCCTGTCCGACCTGATCGCCGCCAAGGACGCGTCCTTGGACAGCGAAATGAAGGCCAAGCTGGACTCGACCATGGATGCCATGGGCGTGCTGGTGAAGACCGCCGAAGGTGGCGAAGCCTATGACCAGATGATCGGTGCCGAGAACGCTGCCGGCAACGCCAAGGTTCAGGCCGCCATCGACGCCCTGGTGGCGCAGACCCGCTCGCTGGAAAAGGCGGTCGCGGTGCTGGCGCTGGGCGAGGTCAAGTTCGAAGGCTCGAAGTCTCTGGACGACCCCAGCTCGATCGGCAAGTAACGCAAAATCTTTCAAACGGGGTCGCCACGGGCGGCCCCGTTCTTGTTATTTCAGAAAGGATGAAACAATGCGGGTGTGGGGATATTCCGCCTTTATCGCTTTGCTGATGGCCGGATCCGCCTGGGCCGGGGGCTTGGCGCCCCTGGAAGACGGCGAAGAGATGCCCGGTGGCGCCGCCACCCATTCCAAGGCGATGAACCGCGACGCGTTCTCGCACTTTTCCGCCAACATGCCTTTCGCCAAGGAAATGGACTTCAAGGTCGGCAACGGCTTTTTCCGGCGCTTTTGGGTGACCGCGCCGTCATCCACCAAGGCCGCCGACGGCTTGGGCCCGCTGTTCAACGCCCGGGCCTGCCAGAACTGTCATTTGAAGGACGGACGCGGCCACCCGCCGGCCGACGGCGAGGAAGCGGTGTCCATGTTCCTGCGCCTGTCCATCCCGCCCCAGACCGACGAACAGAAACAGGCCATCGCCAACGGCCACGCCAACATCGTCCCCGACCCCACCTATGGCGGCCAGTTGCAGAACTTCGCCATCGCCGGCCACGCCGCCGAGGGCCGCATGGTCATCCAATACACGGAAATCCCGGTCAAGCTTTCTGGCGGCGAGACGGCAAGCTTGCGCAAACCCAGCTATTCCATCGCCGATCTGGGCTATGGGCCGACCCATCCCGACCTGCTGATTTCCCCCCGTGTGGCGCCGCCGATGATCGGCCTGGGCCTGCTGGAAGCCATCCCCGAGGACGCACTGATCGCCCGCGCCGATCCCGACGACACGGACGGCGACGGCATTTCGGGACGGGCCAAGATGATCTGGGGCATGGAGGAAGGCCGGCTGATGCTGGGCCGCTTCGGCTGGAAGGCCGGCAACCCCACGGTCAAGCAGCAAAGCGCCGACGCCTTCAACGGCGACATCGGCATTTCCGACCCGCTGTTCCCCAACAATTGGGGCGACTGTACCGAACGGCAAAAGGCCTGCCGCGACGCCCCCCATGGCGGCGACAAGCAATATGGCGGCTACGAGGCCCCGGCCAACGTCATGGACTTGGTGAGCTTCTATTCGCGCAATCTGGCGGTGCCCAAGCGCCGCGACGCGACCGATCCCCAGGTTCTGCGCGGCAAGCAGGTGTTCGCCGAGACCGGCTGCGCGTCCTGCCACACCCCCAGCCACAAGACCGCCAAACGCGACGACATGCCGGAACAGTCCGAACAGCTGATCTGGCCCTATACCGACCTGTTGCTGCACGACATGGGCGAGGATCTGGCCGACAACCGCCCGGAAGGCATGGCCAGTGGTTCGGAATGGAAAACCCCGCCGCTGTGGGGAGTGGGCTTGACAAGGGTGGTCAACGGTCACGACTTCCTGCTGCATGACGGCCGCGCCCGAGGGACCTTGGAAGCCATTCTGTGGCATGGCGGCGAAGCCCAGGCGGCTCGCGACAAGGTGGTCGCCATGCCCAAGGCCGATCGTGCCGCCCTGATCCGTTTCGTCAACTCCCTGTAAGGAGCCCACGTGATGCGCCTGCCCCTTTTGGTGCTGACGGGTCTGGCCATGGCGTCCCCTGCCCTGGCCGCCCCCGACTACCTGCCCTTGCTGACCAAGACGGCCGAAGGGCCGATCCTGGGCGGCTACAAAGAATTCCAGGCCGACGCCGCTGGGTTGGAGCAATCGGTGACGGCGTTCTGCGCCGCCCCCGACGCCGCCGGACTGGACCGCGTCAAGGCCGGTTTCGTCACCACCTTGGCCGGTTGGCAAAAGGTGCAATGGATCAGCTATGGACCGGTGGAGGCCTTCCATCGCGGCCAGCGCATGCAGTTCTGGCCCGACAAGAAGAACGCCGGCGACCGCCAGATGCTGGCCCTGATCAAGGACCGCAAGGCCGACGCCCTGGAAGCGCACCGCATTCCCTTCGCCTCGGTGGCGGTCCAGGGGCTGCCGGCCTTGGAAATGCTGCTGTTCGCCGACAGCCAGGCCGACAAACTGCTGTCCAGCTCCGACGAAACCGCCTTTCGCTGCAAGCTGTTGGCGGGCATCGCCAACAACCTGAACCGGGTGGGTGGCGAGTTGGTCACCGAATGGGAAAAGCCCGGCGGCTATGTGGACATCATGAAGACCATCGGCGGCGGCCCCAACCCCTATGCCGACAACCGTCAGGCGGCGTCGCAGCTGTTCAACGCCCTGCATGGCGAACTGACCGCCATCGCCGAGGTCAAGCTGTCCTATGCCATGGGCGCCAATGCCGACGAAGCCCGCCCCGGCCGTGCCGAAAGCTGGCGGGCCAAGCAATCGGCCGCCAACATCCGCCACAACCTGGAATCGCTGCGCCACGTCTTCGCCACCGGCTTGGCCCCGGTGGTCACCGCCCGGGGCAAGCCCGAACAGATGGACAGGTTGCTGAAGGCCACCGACGACGCCTTGGCCAGTCTGGCCCAACTTAAGGCGCCACTTGAAACCGAGATGACCACCGCCGACGGCTGGAAGCGTCTGGCGACGCTGAAGACCAAGGTCAAGGCCGTGGCCCAGATCCTGGAAACCGACATCGCCAACACCTTGGAACTACAGGTGGGATTCAATGCACTCGACGGAGACTAACCGCCGCGCCTTCCTGGCCGCTTGCGCCGCTTTTGGTTTGTTGCCAACCACGGCACGTGCAGCCAAGACCGCCCCCCGGCCCATTTGGCTGGCCGCCAACGTGGCACCGGGGCGGCAATACGCCGTGGGGGCCTTCGACGGCGACGGCGACAAGGTGTTCGAAATCGACCTGCCGGAACGCGGCCACGGCATTGCCCTGTCACCCGACGGCCGTACCGCCGTGGCGGTGGCGCGGCGTCCCGGCACCTCGGCCGCGGTGATCGACCTGATCAGCGGTCAGGCCACCACCTGGTTGGAAGCCCCCGAGGGCCGTCATTTCCATGGTCACGGGCTGTTTTCCACCGATGGCAAGCTGCTGTTCACCTCGGAAAACGACTATCAGGAAAGTGTGGGCATCATCGGCGTGTGGGACGCCGCCAACGACTACACCCGGCTGGGCGAGATGTCGTCCCACGGCATCGAACCCCACGACATCAAACTGATGCCGGACGGCCGCACCCTGGCGGTGGCCAATGGCGGCATCATCACCCATCCCGACCACGGCCGCACCCGGCTGAACCTGGACGCCATGGAATCGTCCCTGGTCTACATGGACAGCCGCGACGGCAAGCTGCTGGAAAAGCGCACCCTGCCGGCCGACCTGCGCCTGTTGTCCATGCGCCATTTCGACATCGCGCCCGACGGCACCATCGCCATGGGCATGCAGTACCAGACCGATGCCGAAACCCCACCCATCGTCGCCCTGCACCGTCGGGGAAAATCGCTGCGGCTGTTGGATCTGCCCGCCGAGGTCAAGGGCATCGTCCACAATTATTGTGGCAGCGTCGCCATGTCGGCCGACGGTTCGGTGTTCGCCGCATCGTGCCCGCAAGGGTCGCTGGTCACGCTGTGGCGCACCGCCGACGGCGCCTATCTGGGGTCGGTCCCGGTCAAGGACGGCTGCGGTGTCGCCCCCGGCCCCCAGGGCCGCCAGCTGATCATGACCAGCGGCCGCCAAGGCGCGTGGTGCTGGAGCCCCGACGGCGCCGTCGCCCTGAAGGGCGAATATGTCACCGGCCGCGCCTGGGACAACCACGCGGTGCGTTTGGTTTAACCCCGCTTGCGCACCTGACTGGGCGACACACCGAACTGGCGCTTGAACGCGGTGGCGAAATTGGCCGACGAGCCATAGCCGGCGTTCAACGCCACTTCGGTGACGCTGTGATGTCCTTTTTCCAAGGCCTGACGGGCCTGTTCCAACCGCCGCACGCGGGCGAATTCCAGCACCGAGGTGCCATGGGCGGCATGAAACAGCCGCTGCAGGGCGCTGACGCTCATCCCCGCCGCCTGGGCCACTTGGTCCACGTGCAGACGGCCATCACTTTGGCCGTCGATGTAATCGCAGGCCCGGCGCAGCCGGGCCAGATCGCGGCCGCAAACCCGCCCCTGGTGGTCGTCCTCGGCCCAATGGCGCAGGATCTCGCCGACGAATTCCAACGCCAGGGATTCCCGGTACAGCCCTTCCAGGAACGGCATGTCCGGCGACGGGTCCAACAGCCGCATGGCCAGGTCCACGTGACGGCGGCTGGGACCCCAGGTGCGCAATGTCAGGTGGTCGCCGATCAGCCCCGACAGCCGCTTGGCTTGCGGCCAGTCCTCGGATTCCAGCCAGCCCTGGGGGATGCTGACATTGACCTTGCGCACCCGTTGGTTCCTAAGGCCCCGGCGCTCGAACAGGTCGGGCTCTGCGCAGGTCAGGGCAAAGGCGTGGGGCCCTGAGACCCCGCGCCCCAGATCCATGGCCCGACCGCCCAGCGACATGCTGGCCGCCCCTTCCAGGAACAGCCCCAGCGTGGTTCCCGGCTGCGCCCCCGCCTGGGTCACCATGTCGTGGACGTCCACCGAATCGGTGGCGTGCAGCCGCAGGCCGGAACGCAGGTTCAGCGAACAGAACCGCCCCTTCAGGGCGACGTCTTCGGGGCGGATCACCGGGGCCAGCACCCGAAAGCTGTCGGTGCGGTTCATGGCGTGGATGTCCTGAAAACGAATGAGCTGTGGCGCCGCGTTCATGCTGGTTCCTTGGGTTTCAAATGGTGATCCGGCCGCTTGTCTGTTTTGGCTGCGCCGCAAACAAATTCGACTGCGACGCAAACGCACAATCTTTTTGCAGGCTTTATACAAAGAGCAGGTCGATGCCCCCTTATGCCTTGTAATTGAGAGTGCGTCGCATTATTAGCATTAACGCCGTCGCTGGTCCAGACCGGATGGCAGCCAAGAAAGGATGTTGAAGCATGAACAGCCCCTCATCGCCGCGCCTGACCGGCAAGGCCGCCCTGTTGGCGACCACCATGCTGGTGGGCGGCGCGTTGCCGGCCCTGGCCCAGCAAGCCATCGAACTGGCACCGGTCGAGATCGAGGGAAAGGCCCCGCGCGCGGTCGAGACCACCAGCCGGATCGACCAGACCGAGATCGACAACGAACAGCCCAAGGACATGCGCCAATTGTTCCGTCAGGAACCGTCGGTGATCGTCAGCGGCGGCTCGGCGGCGGCGCAGAAGTTCTATGTGCACGGCATCGAGCAAAGCAACCTGAACGTCAGCGTCGACGGCGCCACCCAGCGCAGCAACATCTGGCACCATAACGGTTCCATGACCCTGGACCCCATGTTCCTGAAATCGGTGCAGGTGGAAGCCGGCGTCGCCCCCGCCGACGCCGGTCCGGGCGCCCTGGCCGGCGCCGTCCAAATGCAGACCAAGGACGCCAAGGACATGCTGCTGCCCGGCCAGGACCTGGGGGCCACCCTGATGGCCAGCTACAACACCAACAGCCAAAGCTTCCGCACCACCGGCGCCGCCTATGGTGCCCGGGACGGATACGAGGTCTTGGGCATCCTGACCCGCAACATGGGCGAGAACTACATCAACGGCGACGGCAACGGCGAGGCGGGGACCAAGGACCACCTGCAAAGCGGCCTGGCCAAGCTGGCCTATGAAAGCCAAAGTGGCCACCGCTTCGGTGTTTCCGGCGAATATGCCGACGACAACGCGGTGCGCCGCATGCGCCCCAACCTGGGCGAGGTCAGCAACGGCACCGGCCGCCTTTTGAACACCACCCACGCCACCCGCCTGACCACCGGCCTGTCTTACGAAACCACCACCCCCACCGCCACCTATGACCCCAAGGTGAAGCTTTACTACAACCGTGTCGGCCTGCAGCGTCCCAACGACACCAACCAGACCGCGGTGGCGTCGGGGGTGTTCAATTCCAACATCGAAACCATGGGTCTGAAGGCGCAGAACACCTTCGCCATCCCCACCGGCAAGCTGACCGCCGGCGTGGATTTCGAGAACACCGACGCCTTCGTGCGCCGCTATCTGCAAAAGACCGACGCCGACGAACAGGCCCGCAATTACGGCGCCTTCGTCCAGGCCCGTGTCGCGCCTTGGGACGACTGGAAGCTGTCCTCCGGCCTGCGCGCCGACTATCAGACCTATCACACGGTGGACGAGAAGGATTTCAACAATTTCGGCCTGTCGCCCAACGCCAGCGTCGAATACGCCTTCACCCCCGCGCTTTCGGCCTTCGGTGGCTATTCCTATGTCTTCGGCGGCCTGGCCTTGCCGGAAACCGGCCTGTTGCACGCCTATCAGATGACCACCAGCGACGACGTCAATCCCACCCGGTCGCACAACTTCCGCACCGGGCTGCGCTTTGGCGACAGCGGCCTGACCCTGGAAGGCGCGCTGTTCCGCACGCAGATGTACGATACCTTGATGTACAACTACACCCGTTCCATGCGGGTCAACGGCCCCAGCCTGCGCAGCCAGGGCGTCGACCTGTCGGGCAGCTATGCCTGGGCCAACGCCAAGGTGTGGAGCAAGTACAACTTCACCCAGGCCCGCTATGCCGGCCGCATGGCGCTGCCCAGCGACTACAACCTGGGCACCACGGTCGGCCACATGCTGAACCTGGGCGCCGAATACACTTTCACCCCCGTCCGCCTGACCGTCGGCGGCTCGGCCGAGATGACCCAGGGCATCAGCGACGAAGCGCTGGCCCAGGCCAATTACCAGCCCATGAAGGGCTATGCGGTGTTCGACCTGTTCGGCCAGTGGCAGCCGCTGGAAAGCAACGAGAACTGGACCGTGCGGCTTGAGGCCAACAACGTGCTGGACAAGAAGTACGTGGCCCGGGGGTCCTACACCACCGCCAACAACATCACCCCGGTCTACGAGGAAGGCCGCGCCTTCTTGTTGTCGACCACGGTGAAGTTCTAGGAAGGGGGCACGGATGGCGCGGCTTGTCCTGGCCCTGGCGGCCCTGATCCTGACCTTGTCACCCTTGGAGCCGGCATCCGCCGGCCCCGCCCTGGTGGATCTGGCGGGACGAAGCATTACCCCGCCGGACAAGGTGGAAAGGGTGATCCTGGGCGAAGGCCGCGCCGTTTCCGTCATGGCCATCCTGGACCGCCAGGCGCCGCTGTCGCGGGTGGTGGGCATGATGGGCGATTTCCCGTTGCTGGACGCGGCCGGTCACGCCAAATGGCGCCAGCGCTTCCCGGCGCTTGACCACATCGCCGTGCTGGGCAAGGTGGCAGCCGATTCCTTCAGCGTCGAAAAGGCCATTTCGCTGAAACCCGACCTGGCCATCTTTTCCATGGCCGGCCACGGCCCCGCCCCCAAGGACGCGGAAATCATCCGCCAGTTGGAAGCGGCGGGCGTCGTCGTGGTCTTCGTCGACTTCTTTTTCGACCCGTTGGTCAACACGCCGAAAAGCATGGAGCTGCTGGGCGTTCTGTTGGATCGCCGGACCCAGGCGGCGCAGTTCAACGACTTCTACACCACCCAGTTGGCCAAGGTGTCCAGCCGTCTGGAGCAAGCAAAGACCCGCCCGCTGGTGTTCATCGAAAATCGCGTCGGCCTGCAGCCCGATTGCTGCGCCAGCATCGGCGACGGCATCTTGGGCAAGATGGTGGAAGCCGCCGGCGGCCGCAACCTGGCCCGCGACCTGATCCCCGGCTATGCCGGACAAATCAGCCTGGAATATCTGCTGACCCACCAGCCCGACATCTATCTGGGCACCGCCGTCGGCAACCTGGAAACCGCCGTCAAGGCCCCGGAGCGCATCGTCATGGGGCACGACGTGCCGGCGGGACAAGCCGCCGACAGCCTGGGCCAGACCCTGAAGCGGCCGGGCATCTCCAGCCTTGCGGCGGTGCGCCAGGGCCGGGCCCACGCCCTGTGGCACCATTTCGTCCATTCTCCCTTCAACGTGGTGGCGGTCCAGGCCATGGCCAAATGGTTCCACCCAGCCCTGTTCGCCGATCTGGACCCCCAGGCCACCTTGCGCGACATGACCCGGCTGTTCCAGCCCATGGAACTGGCCGGCACCTTCTGGACCGACACGCCATGACCGCCCAGACCCTGGCCGCCGGCTACCGCCGTTTCATCCTGGGCCGCATGGTCATCCTGGGCGGACTGGGGCTGGCCGTGGTTTTGGCCTTCGCCTTGGATGTCGCCACCGGACCGTCGGGGATCAGACTGGCCGAATTGCTGAAATCCGCCGACGACCCGGCCCTGGCGGTGATCCTGTGGGACATCCGCCTGCCGCAGGCGACGATGGCCGTCCTGGTGGGCGCCGCCCTGGCCCTGGCCGGGGCCGAGATGCAGACCACGCTGAACAATTCCCTGGCCAGCCCGTTCACCCTGGGCCTGACCAACGCCGCCACCCTGGGCGCCGCCTGCGCCATCGTCTTCGACCTGGCCCTGCCCGGCCTACCCGTGCTGTGGAGCGTGCCGGCGCTGGCCTTTTGTTTCGCCCTGGGGGCGACGCTTCTGGTCAACGTCCTGGCCCGCAGCCAAGGGGCCGGTGCCGACACCGTGGTGCTGTTCGGCATCGCCATGGTTTTCGTCATGAACGCCTTGCTGTGGCTGGTGCAATACGTGGCCAGCGCCGACGCCGTGCAGCAGATCGTGTTCTGGACCATGGGCAGCCTGACCCGCTCCAGTTGGGAAAAGGTCGCTTTGGTGGGGCTGGTCCTGGCGCTCAGCTTGCCCCTTTCCCTGCGTCAGGTGTGGGCCATGACCACCCTGCGCGGCGGCGAGGACCACGCCCGGTCCTTTGGCATCGGGGTGGAACGCCTGCGTCTGGTGGTGCTGGTCCGCGTCAGCCTGTTGGCAGCGGCGGCGGTGTCGTTCGTCGGCACCATCGGCTTCATCGGTCTGGTGGGACCGCATCTGGCCCGTCTGGTGGTGGGCGAGGACCACCGTTTCTATCTGCCCGGCGCCGCCCTGGCCGGCGCCCTGGTCATGAGCCTGGCTTCGACCGCCAGCAAAAGCCTGGTCCCCGGTCTGGTCCTGCCGGTGGGCATCGTCACCGCCCTGGTGGGCATTCCGTTGTTCATGGCCCTGCTTTTGGGGCAAAGGAGACGATCATGAGCCTTTATCTGGATCGGATCGGCGTCGCCTATGGGCGCCGTCCGGTGCTGACGGGCCTGACCGCCGCCGCCCTGCATCCCGGCATGCTGGTCGGCCTGCTGGGGGCCAACGGCGCCGGCAAGTCCACCTTGCTGCGCGCCTTGGCCGGGTTGCTGCCGGCCCATGGCCGGGCGATTCTGGACGGCACCGACCTGTTCACCGCCAGCGGCGCCCATCGGCTGCGTCAGGTGGGTTACCTGCCGCAGACCCTGCCCCAGGCATCGCCGCTTTTGGCCTATGAATCGGTTCTGGCGGCGTTGCGCGCCACCCGGCCCGACCTGCGCGACGCCACCGCCCAAGCCGCCATCCAGGGGATTTTCGACCGCCTGGGCATCGCCGAGTTGGCGCTGCGCCGCATGGGGCAACTGTCCGGCGGCCAGCGCCAGATGGTGGGGCTGGCCCAGGTTCTGGTGCGCCAGCCCCGCCTGCTGCTGCTGGACGAACCCACCAGCGCCCTGGACCTGCGCTGGCAATTGGCGGTGCTGGAAAACGTCGCCGGACAGGTCCACCGCGATGGCGCCATCGCCCTGATCGCCATTCACGACATCAATCTGGCGGCGCGCTTCTGCCACCGCCTGCTGGTTCTGGGCCAGGGCGCGGTTCTGGCCCAAGGACCGCCGGCCCAAGCGCTGACCCCGGATTTGCTGAACCACGCTTACGGCATCGACGGCCGGGTCGAAGCCTGTTCCCAAGGATTTCCCCTGGTCCTGGCCGACCGTGCCGCCACCATTTCCGCCGACAGGAGGCTTTGATGACCCTATCCGCCCGCGCCGCCATCACCACGGCGGCGGCCAGCCGTTACCTGGGCCAGCTGTGCAAGCATTTCGCCCACAAGATTCCGGTGCAATACGACGACCAAAGCGGCCGCGCCGACTTTCCCTGGGGCACCTGCCTTTTGGCGGCTCGGGACGGTGTTCTGCGCCTGGACCTGACCGCCCCGGACGAGACCTCGCTGTCGCGCGTCAAGGCGGTGGTGGAAGACCATCTGGTCCGTTTCGCCTGGCGCGAATCCATAACCTTCGCCTGGGAGCCCCAAGCATGACGCACGATCTTTCGCCCTGGTCCATGTTCCTGCACGCTGACCTGGTGGTGCAGATGGTGATGGTGGGTCTGGCCCTGGCATCCGTCGCCACCTGGACGGTGTTGCTGGCCAAAGGCTGGGAATTGCGGGCCTGCCGCCGCGCCATCGCCGACGGCCGGGCGGTGCTGGGCCAGTGTGCCAGCCTGGATCAGGCGCTGAACCGCCTTGACGGCAAAAACAGCCCCGTCCCCGCCCTGGTCCTGGCGGCGACCCAGGAATTGCGCCTGTCCGCCGGTCTGGCGGAAGACGGCATCAAGGACCGGGTCGCCAGCCGTCTGGACGACGAGCTGGCGCAATTGGGCCGCACCTTGTCCACCGGCACCGGCATCCTGGCCACCATCGGTTCGGTGGGCCCCTTCGTCGGCCTGTTCGGCACCGTTTGGGGCATCATGAACAGCTTCATCGGCATCGCCCACAGCCAGACCACCAATCTGGCGGTGGTGGCGCCGGGCATCGCCGAGGCGCTGCTGGCCACCGGCATGGGGCTGATCGCCGCCATCCCGGCGGTGGTGGTGTTCAACGCCTTCGCGCGGACCATCACCGGCCTGAAGGGCCAGGCCGGGCTGGCGGCGGCCGAGGTGCTGCGTCTGGCGGGCCGCGACCTTGACCGCCACGGCAGCTCTTTGCGCCGGGCCGCCGAATGAGCGCCCGGCTGTCCCATGGCGGCGACGATCTGGACGTCAACCACGAGATCAACGTCACCCCCTTCATCGACGTCATCTTGGTGCTGCTGATCATCTTCATGGTCGCCGCGCCCCTGGCCACCGTCGAGGTGCCGGTGGACCTGCCCGACTCCCACGCCCAGCCGCAGCCCAGGCCGGACCAGCCGCTTTTCGTCACCATCAAGGCCGACCAAAGCCTGGCGGTGGGAGAAACCGAGGTGGCCGAGGACGGCTTCGCCAGCGCCCTGGAAGCCGCCGCCAAGGGTGACAAGGAAACCCGCATCTTCCTGCGCGCCGACAAGACCATCGCCTATGCAAGGCTGATGGCGGTGATGGACCGCCTGCGCGACGCCGGTTACCTGAAAGTGGCACTGGTGGGATTGGAAACCGGATGAGCCGCCGCTGGAGCTTGGGCTTGGCCACCGCCATGGCCGGTCACGGATTGGTGCTGGTGGCGCTGATGGTCGGCCAGACCCTGGCGCCGCCGCCCAAGCCGGTGGAGGCGGCCATCCTGATCGACCTGCCCCCGGCCCCCGACGTCCCCAAGCCGCAGCCCGCACCGCCGCAAAAGGTGCAGGCGCCCAAGCCCAAGCCGAAAGCCGTCACGCCGCCCCCGGTCAAGGCGGCGGCGGCGCCCACGCCCCAACCGGCCGCCCCGCCCCACCCCCAGCAAAGCCCGTCGGCACCGGCCGAAACCGCCCCGGCACCAAGCGAGGAAAGCCCCGCCGCCCCCGTGCGCCCGGTGGCCGACCCGCAGGCGGTTTCGTCGTGGCAAAGCCGGCTGCTGGCCCATCTGGAACGCCACAAGACCTATCCGGCCCAAGCGCAAAGACAGCGTCTGCGCGGCCAAGTGGTGGTCCGCTTCACCATGGACCGTTCCGGCATGATCTTGGCCCAGTCGGTACGGGACGGATCGGGCCATGCGTTGCTGGATCGGGCGGCGCTGGACATGCTGGCCCGCGCCCAGCCCTTGCCGGCCCCGCCGCCACAAGTCGAAGGCGCCCAGGTCACCGTGACGGTTCCGGTGAAATTCACCCTCAACTGATGGGGAATTGACGGCTATGATGGGCCGTCAGCCGGAGCCATCGCCATTTTCAGCCTGGAAAAATTCTTCCCCTATCGACTGTCGGTGCTGAACGAACAGGTCAGCCGATCCTTGGCGGCGCTTTATGCCGACCGCTTCGACCTGACGCCGCCGGAATGGCGGGCCATGGCGGTGCTGGCCGGCTTTCAGCCGCTTTCCGCCAACGGCATCTGCAGCCGCACCAACATGGACAAGGTGCGGGTGACCCGGGCGGTGGCCCGCATGATCGCCGCCGGCCTGGTGTCGCGCCAGGAAGACGAAACCGACCGCCGCTATGTCAGCCTGACCCTGACCGACAAGGGCATGGCGGTCTATGACCAGATCCTGCCCCTGGTCCAGGCCCGCGAAGCGGAAATCCTGTCGACGCTGAGCCCCGAGGAACGCGCAGCCCTGGACGTTATCCTGCGCAAGCTGACCGAAGGCTGAATTCCACAATATGGAATCGGTTCCGATATTTTTCTCGACATCGGTTACAAATGAAACTAATTTAGTCACAGCAACAAGGGCCGCCAACAGGCCCATGCGCGAAAACCCCAAAGGGAGTGCTTGATCCATGAAGTTGCAACAGATTCACCATGTGGCCTATCGCTGCAACGACGCCAAGGAAACCGTCGAGTTTTACCAGCGCGTGCTGAAGATGGATTTCCTTGTCGCCATCTCGGAAGACAAGGTGCCGTCCACCAAGGAACCCGATCCCTACATGCATCTGTTCCTGGATGCGGGCAACGGCAACATCCTGGCCTTCTTCGAGATCCCCAACTCGCCGCCCATGGGCTTTGACCCCAACACGCCGCGCTGGGTCCAGCACATCGCCTTTCAGGTGGAAGACGAAGCGGCGCTGATCAAGGCCAAGGCCGAAATCGAGGCCCAGGGCCTGGACGTGGTCGGCCCCACCGACCACGGCATCATCAAGTCCATCTATTTCTTCGATCCCAACGGCCACCGCCTGGAACTGACCTGCGTCACCGGCACGCCGGCGCAGATGAAGGAACTGAAGGAAATCGCCCCGGTGATGCTGGAAGAATGGTCCAAGCACAAGAAGGTGGTGACCCACGCGTCCTGGCTGCACCAGAACGAATTTTCGTCCTAATCCAGATCCAACCCGGCCGGCACATGCTGGTCGGGTTCCGGCCTTCCCAGAACCTGGGTCACCGGGATCACCCCGCCCCACACCGGCAGGGCCAAGTCGTCCGGACGGTCCTGGGGCGGGCCTTGGCGTGACTTCACCGTCGCCTCGCTGATGGGCAGGCGGAACACGGCGGTCGCCGCCAGTTCCTTGTCGTCGGGAGGGCGCACCTGGGCGGCCCGACCGGCCTGGACCTTGTCCACCAAGGCCAGCAGCAAATCATGCTTCTGGCGCTTGTCGACCACCTCTTGGATCCGGCCGAACACCATCACCGAACGGTAGTTGACCGAGTGATGCATGGCGGATCGCGCCAGCACCAGCCCATCCAGGATGGAAATGGTGGCGCACACTTCGTCGCCCTGGCGCAGCGTCTGGGCAATGCGGCCGTTGATGGCGAAATGGAAGTAAAGCCCGTCATCCACCCGCCAGGCGTTGGTCGGCATGACGAAGGGGGCGCCGTCCTGGACGAAGCCCAGATGGGCGACCAGAGATTGGTCGACAACCGCGTTGATGGCGGCGATTTCGGCACTGACCCGGGCCTTGCGGCGATGGGCGGTGGTGCGCGGCGTGGTGGGCAGATGGCTCATATCGACAGCGTGCATCGGACATAAGCCATTGAAAACAATGAAATTGACACCGGATCAATAAAAAGGCCGCCCCGGTTGCCCGGGACGGCCTTTTCACCAGGGGCGGGCGGGATCAGCCGTTGAAGGCGACGCCCTTGTCCTTCAGCAAAGCAGCCAGTTCGCCGTTGCCGGCCATTTCGCGCACGATGTCGCAGCCGCCGACGAACTCGCCCTTGACGTAAAGCTGCGGCAGGGTCGGCCAGTTGGTGAACTGCTTGACGCCTTCACGCAAGGACGGGTCGACCAGGATGTCGATGCCCTTGAACTTGACGCCCAGCCCAGTCAGCACCTGGACCACGGCGGCCGAGAAACCGCATTGCGGGAACATGGGAGTGCCCTTCATGTAAAGGACGACATCGTTTTCGCTGAGGTCCTGCTGAATGCGCTCGAAAACCGGATTGCTCATGTGGGTTGACCTATCTGCAAGGGGTAGGGCGGAATTGGAATTGTTTGAATGTAGGGTGCCATCGGCGTCTGCGCAACATGCTTGCCGCACCGCAAGACGGCTTTGACGCCAGTCAACCCTGGGATCAATCCTTGGCCCAGTCGGGCGCGGTCTCGGGGGTGGCGGTCTGCAGCGCCAAGGCGTGCAACTCGCCGCCCATCTTGCCCTGAAGCGCACCGTAAACCATCTGGTGCTGGGCGACCCGGGACTTGCCCTTGAACGCTTCCGACACCACCATGGCCGAATAATGGTCACCGTCGCCGCGCAGATCCTCGATGATCACCTTGGCGTCGGGAAAGGCCTCCTTGATCATCTGTTCGATGACATTGGCTTCCATGGGCATCTATGAATTCTCCTGATTGGGGCTTGGCGAAAGCTGGGACGCAGTTTGGGGCATCGCAGGCGGAAAATCAAAGGCGGCGAGCGGGCCAGGAATAAACCGCCAACCCGACCCAGATGGCGCCGAAAGCCACAGCGTGGGCCGTGGTGAAGACTTCACCGAAGACGAAGACCGCCACCAGCATCTGCACCGTCGGATTGATGTACATCATCAGGCCCAAAGTGGACAATTTCAGCCGCCGCGCCCCATAGGCGAACAGCGCCAGCGGGATGGCGGTCAACGGGCCGGCCACCAGGATCAGCCCCATGGTGGCGGGATCGCCGGACGGCACCACCCCGTCGCCGCCGCGCCCGACCAGATAAGCGGCGGCCAGCGGCACCAGCATGGCCGCCTCGACGAACAGCCCCGCCATGGCGCCGACGGCAATGGTTTTGCGCAGCAAGCCATAAGCGCCGAAGCTGACGGCCAGGACCAGCGCCACCCAGGGCAGGCCGCTGCCCCCCACCACCAGCCAGCCGACGCCCAATCCGGCCAGCACCACCGCCATGACTTGCCGTTTGCTCAGGGTTTCCTTCAGCACCAGACGGGCCAGGGCCACCGAGACCAAAGGAAAGATGAAATAGCCCAAGGACGCTTCCAACGCCCGTCCGTTGGCCACCGCCCAGATGAAGAATCCCCAATTGATGCCGATGGCCAAAGACGACAGCATCAGCCCCCGGCGCACCTTGGCGTCGCGCAATGCCGCCCGGATTTCCCCCAGACGCCCCCAGGCGGCTTGGAACACCAGGGCGAAGATGGCGCCGCCGACAATACGATGGGCCAAGACCTCGGCCGCCGGGACGTGGCCCAGCGCCTTGAAATAGATTCCGAACACCCCCCAACACAAAAATGCCGCCAAAGCGGCAAGGCCACCGGCACGGGCTGGCTGCATGACACCACCAAAAGCCATATGTGGAAAACCACAAAATTATTATAGAAATCAGAGTGATAATAATAGCAGTACAATGACTCGCCCGTCTTGTGTTTATCAGCAGAAAATCATTTTTTTGAAGGTTGAACATGCCGACGCAAAAACAACTGATGGAAATCATCTCCATTCAGTCCGACATCGCCAAACAAGGATTGGACCTGGCCGGCGTGATGGCGTTGGCGACGGAACGAACATTGTCCCTGGTCGGCGCCAACAGTGCCGCCATCGAATTGGCGGAAGGCGAGGACATGGTTTACCGCGCCACGTCGGGAAACGCCGCGTCGCAGATCGGCTTGCGGGTCAAACGTCAGCACAGCCTGTCGGGATTATCGGTCCAAAGCGGCCAAACCCTGATCTGCACCGACAGCGAAACCGACCCCCGCGTTGACCTGGAGGCCTGCCGCAAGGTGGGACTGCGCTCGATGCTCTGCATGCCCCTGATGCACCTGGGCAGCCCCATCGGCGTGCTGAAAGCCATGTCGGACCAGCCCGGCCATTTCAGCGACCAGGAAGCGACGCTTCTGAACCTGCTGTCGGAAGTGATCAGCGCCGCCATGTATTTCGCCACCAAGTTCAACGAGAACGACTTGTTCCACCAGGCTACCCATGACGGGCTGACCGGGCTGGCCAACCGGTCGCTGTTCATGGATCGCCTGCGTCAGCTGACCCAGCAGCACGAACGCCGGCAGCAACATGCCGGGGTGCTGATGATCGACATGAACGGCCTGAAACCCATCAACGACAATTTCGGCCACCGCGCCGGCGACGCCGCCATCCGCGAATTCGCCAGCCGCCTGAAAAGCGTGGCGCGCCAGTCCGACACCGTGGCCCGATTGGGCGGCGACGAGTTCGGCGTCATCCTGGCCCCTATCGAAATGGAAAACGGCATCCAAGCGGCCATCGAGCGTATCCAGACCGAGACCGCCTCCCCCTTCCCCTTCGAAGGCCGCGAACTGCGCCTGAGCGCCAGCATCGGCGCCGCCCGCTTCCCCGTCGAGGCCACCGGCATGGACCACCTGATCGAACTGGCCGACCAGCGCATGTACGAAATCAAGCGCCGTCACCACCAGGGCCGCCGATAAAAGATCGGCGCCCCCCTGCAATGGGCGTGAACCTCGGCCGACGGCAAAGGATCACGCCCAAAGAGGGACAAGGGAAGACCTTAGCCCTTGACCAGCGGGCAGGCGGACTTGGACAGCGGCTGGAAGGCTTCCGCCGCCGGCACGGTGCCGACCTTCTTCAGGTAATCCCACGGATACTTGGACTCGGCCGGCGACTTGACCTCGTACACGTACATGTCGTGGATGACACGACCGTCGGCACGGATGGACGCGTTGTGCATCACCGGGTCGTTGATGGGCAGCTTGCGCATGGTGTCCGCCACCTTCTTCCAGTCGTCGGTGCCGGCGGCGGCCACCGAACGCAGGTAATGCAGCGTGCTGGAATAGACGCCGCCCTGAACCATGGTTGGCTTGGCGCCCTTGACCTTGGCTTCGAAGCGGGCGGAAAGAGCGCGGGACGGCTCGTCGGCATCCCAATAGAAGCCCTCGGCATAGGACAGGCCTTGCGCGGTGTTCAGGCCCAGCGCGTGGACGTCGGACAGAAAGACCAGCAGCGCCGCCAGCTTCTGCGACTTGCCGTCGATGCCGAATTCCTTGGCCTGCTTGACCGCGTTCACCGTGTCCTGACCACCATTGGCCAAACCGATAACCTGGGCCTTGGACGCCTGCGCCTGCAGCAGGAAGGACGAGAAGTCGGAATTGTTCAGCGGATGGCGCACCGCGCCCAACACCTTGCCGCCATTGGCGATGACCTGTTCGCCGGCATCCTTTTCCAGGGAATGGCCGAAGGCGTAGTCCACCGTCAGGAAGTACCAATCCTTGAACCCGGCCTTGGTCAGGCCAGCGGCCCCCACGGCGGCCTGGGAATAGGTGTCGAACATCCAATGGAAGCCATTGGCGGCACAATCGTCATTGGTCAGCTTGGTGGTGGCCGGCCCGGAATACATGGCGATGCCGCCCTTTTCCTTGATCAGCTTTTGGACCGCCAGCGACACCGACGAATTGGTCAGATCGACCATGGCGTCGACCTTGTCCTGTTCCAGCCATTGACGGGCGGTGGCGGCGCCCACGTCGGCCTTGTTCTGGTGGTCGGCGCTGACCAGTTCGATCTTCATGCCCTTGCATTCGGCGGCCAGGCAATCGTCGATGGCCAACTGGGCCGCGGCCACCGAACCGGGGCCGCCCATGCCGGAATAAGGCCCCGACATGTCGGTCAACACGCCGATCTTGACCACGCCGTCGGACATCTGGGCCCAAGCCGGCAAGCCGGTCATCAAAGCGGCAGCGGCGACGCCGACCGAAACGAGCGTTTGTTTGCTCATGAAACCATTCCTCCCTGTGGGCTTCTTGTCGAGTGATCATGACGGAAACGAAAGTGCCAAGGCAATGGCATGGATGCCGCATTAGCTTTGCAAAAATGCAAGTATGGCGTTGGGGATTATTTTCATCCCACTGACAATTCACAATGATTCCAAGTTGATCCGGCTTCTAGGCTGGCCATGCCGTCGGGTGCGCCCCGTCGGCATGGCTGCCGCCTTGGAACGGGGGACACTGTATCCAAGCTGGCGGCGCGACACCTTTGAAGGAGTTTCGCATGTCCGCTGCAAACGCTGCATTGGGGACGCAAGGGGGGGCTTCGCCGTATTACGACGACGTCGTCAAGAAATTCGTCCTGGCATCCGTGTTTTGGGGAATCATCGGCTTCATCGCTGGCGACTTCATCGCCTGGCAACTGGCCTTTCCCGCTTTGAACCTTGATCTGGAATGGACCACCTTCGGACGCGTCCGCCCGGTTCACACCTCGGCCGTGATCTTCGCCTTCGGCGGCAACGTGCTGATCGGCACCTCGTTCTACGTGGTCCAGCGCACCTGCCGTGCCGCCCTGTTCGGCGGCGCCGGTTTCGGCAACGCCATCTTCTGGATGTTCCAAAGCCTGATCGTCATGGCGGCTTTGTCCTATGTCCTGGGCTTTTCCCAAGGCCGTGAATACGCCGAGCCGGAATGGTGGATCGACCTGTATCTGACGGTGATCTGGGTGTGCTATCTGATGGCCTTCGCCGGCACCATCATGAAGCGGACCGAGCCGCACATCTATGTGGCCAACTGGTTCTACCTGGCCTTCATCCTGACCATCGCCATGCTGCATCTGGGCAACAACCTGGCGGTGCCGGTGGCCCTGATGGGCGGCGATTCGTGGATGAAGTCCTATTCGCTGTTCGGCGGCGTCCAGGACGCCATGACCCAGTGGTGGTACGGCCACAACGCGGTGGGCTTTTTCCTGACCGCCGGCTTCCTGGCCATCATGTATTACTTCGTGCCCAAGCGCGCCGAACGTCCGGTCTATTCGTACCGGCTGTCCATCGTGCACTTCTGGGCGCTGATCTTCCTGTACATCTGGGCCGGTCCGCACCATCTGCACTACACCGCCCTGCCCGACTGGGCCCAGACGCTGGGCATGACCTTTTCCATCATGCTGTGGATGCCGTCCTGGGGCGGCATGATCAACGGCCTGATGACCCTGTCGGGGGCTTGGGACAAGCTCAGGACCGACCCGGTCATGCGTTTCCTGGTATCCTCGGTGGCGTTCTACGGCATGTCGACCTTCGAAGGTCCGATGATGTCGATCAAGGCGGTGAACTCGCTGTCGCACTACACCGACTGGACCGTCGGCCACGTGCATTCGGGGGCCTTGGGTTGGGTGGCCTTCGTCTCGTTCGGCGCTTTGTACTACCTGTTCCCGGTGCTGTGGCGGCGTAAGCAGCTTTATTCGCTGAAGCTGGTCGGCCTGCATTTCTGGGTCGCCACCGTGGGCGTCGTCCTTTACATCACCGCCATGTGGATTTCCGGCATCATGCAGGGCCTGATGTGGCGGGCGTACGACAACCTGGGCTTCCTGCAGTACTCGTTCATCGAGACCGTCGAAGCCATGCATCCCTATTACGCCATCCGTGCCCTTGGCGGTGTGTTCTTCGTGCTGGGCGGTCTGATCATGGCCTACAACATGATCCGCACCATCCGGGGCGACGTCGCCGAAGGCGAAGTGCAGCCGCAAGCGGCCATGGCTCGCTAAGGGGGGAGATCCTATGTCCGTCTTCAAGCATCACGCCAAGCTGGAAACCAATGTTTTCCTGCTGGCCGTCGGCATCCTGCTGACCGTCATCACCGGCGGTCTGGTGGAAATCGTCCCCCTGTTCACCATCGAATCGACCATTGAAAAGGTCGATGGCGTGCGGCCTTACACGCCGTTGGAACTGGCGGGCCGCAACATCTATGTCCGCGAGGGCTGCTATCTGTGCCACAGCCAGATGGTGCGTCCGTTCAAGGACGAAGTGGAACGCTATGGCCATTACAGCCTGGCGGCCGAATCCAAGTACGACCATCCGTTCCAGTGGGGGTCCAAGCGTACCGGACCCGACCTGGCCCGCGTGGGGTCCAAGTACACCAACGACTGGCACACCCGTCACCTGATCAATCCCCGTGACGTGGTGCCCGAATCGGTGATGCCCGGCTATCCGCACCTGATGCGCCCGTTGTCGTTCACCGACGCCGACGCCCATCTGCGGACGCTGCGCGTCGTCAACGTGCCCTATACCGACGAGCAGATCGCCAACGCCAAGGCCGACCTGGCCGAACAGGTCAAGTCCGACGCGTCGCAAGCCTTCCTGGCGCGTTATCCCGGTGCCCGTACCGGCGACTTCGACGGTGATTCGTCGAAGCTGACCGAGATGGACGCCGTGGTGGCCTATCTGCAAATCCTGGGCACCATGGTGGACTTCACCGCGGTGAAGCCCGAATCCATTCGTCGCTAGGGGATCGGTGCGATGAGCGAATTCGTCGAGTCCTTACGTTCGGTGTGGGGACTTTGGCTGATGGTTGTGTTCCTCGGGATCGTCTTCTGGGCTTTCCGTCCTGGCAACAAGGATCGGTTTCAGTCCTACGGAGACATCCCGCTTCGGGACGATGACGACAAGGAGCGCCAAAATGGCTCACGTTGAACATGACGTGGTGTCCGGTCAGAACACGACCGGGCACGAATGGGACGGCATCAAGGAACTGAACACTCCTTTGCCGAAATGGTGGGTTTATGTCTTCTGGGCCTGCGTGATCTGGTCCATCGGCTACTGGGTGGCCATGCCCACCTGGCCGACCACCAACGATTTCAGCCGCGGCATGCTGGGATATTCCTCGCGTGCCGAGCTGGACAAGGATCTGGTCTCGCAAAAGCAGGCCCGGTCGCAGTGGCTGGGCAAGTTGGAAGCCGCCTCGGTGGAAGACATCGCCAAGGACAAGACCCTGCTGAACTACGCCCTGGCCGGCGGCAAGATCGCCTTTGGCGAAAACTGCTCGGCTTGCCATGGTGCGGGCGGCGTCGGCGTTGCCGGCAACTATCCGCGTCTGGCCGACGATGAATGGATCTGGGGCGGGACCCTGGAAGATATTCATCAGACCATCCAGTACGGCGTCCGCAACACCAACAGCGATTCGCGTCAAAGCGAGATGCTGGCTTTCGGCACCGGCGACGCCCTGGACAAGACCCAGGTCGACCAACTGGCCGATTACGTGGTGTCGCTGTCGTCGAAGACCCCCGCCGCCGGTTCGCCGGGCGAGGCCATCTTCGCCGAACGCTGCACCGCGTGTCACGGTGAAGGCGGCGTCGGCACCAAGGAGCTGGGCGCTCCGGCCTTGAACAACTCGATCTGGCTGTTCAAGGGCGACAAGGAAACCGCCAAGCAGGGCATCATCAATCAGGTGACCAAGCCCCGCCACGGTTCCATGCCCGCTTGGGGTGAGCGTCTGGATGCCGCCACCATCAAGATGCTGACCGTCTACGTCCACGCGCTGGGCGGCGGCAAGTAAGCACCTCCCTCCTTCCCGGGGCCGGTTCTCCGGTCCCGGGATTTTTTCCGCGGGGGTTTCGTCATGCTGGCTTTGTCCGACACCTGTACCGCCGCCATCACCGGCCGTGGCGGATTGTGCGCCTGTCTGAACGCCACCCTGTTGGGCCGTCTGCGGGCGGTGGCCGGCGACGTCCGCCTGGACGCCGGCGAGGTTCTGTTCGCCGCCGGCAGCCCGGCCGACGCCCTTTACGGCGTGCGCCACGGCGCGGTCATGCTGTGCGCCTGGGTCGGCGCGGAACGCCGTCAAATCCTGTCGTTCCACTTTTCCGGCGACATGGTGGGGTTCACCGATGGCGGCCGCCATCACGCCACCGCCATTGCCCTGGGACGCGCCAGCCTGTGCCGCATCCCGGAAACCGAAATGGACAACGACCCCGCCTTGCGCGGCCACGTCATGGGCATCTTGCGGCGGAATTTGTCGCAAAGTCTGGACATGCAGGTGCGGCTGGGCCGCATGAGCGCCGCCGAACGGGTACGCGCCCTGCTGACGGAACTGCACGGACGCCTGGGCGGCGGCGGCGAATTGCATTTGCCCATGCGCATCGCCGAAATGGCCGATTACCTGGGACTGCGCCCGGAAACCGTCAGCCGCGAGATGTCGGCCCTGCGCCAAGCCGGCGTCGTCGGCGCCTTCACGCATGACGGCATGCTGCCCATCTTGCGGCCCGACGGGCTTTAGCGCCCGACAAGAAGAACGTAAAAAATCCGGCCGTTCCTTGGGGAACGGCCGGCCTTTTTCATCACCAATGCCGGGACCTTAGTGTCCCGACATCTCGGCGCCCATGAAATTGGGCATCCAGGCTTCGTTGATGTCGCGCAGTTCCGCCACCGGCACCGACGCACCGCCGACGCTGATGGAATCGCCACCGGTCTTGCCGATGACGCGGGCGACGCAATCATGTTCCTGGGCGGCTTCCAGCACGGCGACCAGATCGTCCTGGCCCACTTCCAGCAGATAGCGGCCCTGGTCTTCACCAAAGCACCAAGCGTGCAACGGCACGCTGGCCGGCGCATCGATGGTGGCGCCGATGGAGCCGGGCATGGCCATTTCCGCCACCGCCACCAGCAGACCGCCGTCCGAGACGTCGTGGCAGGCCAGAACCTGACCGTCCTGGATCAACTGGCGGACCAATTCGCCCTTGCGGCGTTCGCGGTGCAGGGCCACCGGCGGCGGGGCGCCTTCTTCACGGCCGCAGACCTCGCGCAGGTACAAGGACGCGCCCAGCCAGCCCTTGGTTTCGCCCAGCAGCACGATGTGGTTGCCGCCGGCCTTGAAGGCCACGGTCATGTGCTTGTTGACGTCGTCCAACAGACCGACGGCACCAATGGCCGGGGTCGGCTGGATGGCGGTGCCTTGGGTCTCGTTGTAAAGCGAGACGTTGCCCGAGACCACCGGGAAGTCCAGTTCGCGACAGGCTTCGCCCATGCCTTTGATGGCTTCGACGATCTGGCCCATGATCTCGTGCTTTTCGGGATTGCCGAAATTCAGGTTGTCGGTGACCGCCAGCGGCACGGCACCGGTAGCCGAGATGTTGCGATAGGCTTCGGCCACCGCCTGACGGCCGCCTTCATGGGGATCGGCCTGGCAATAGCGCGGCGTGCAGTCGGTGGTGATGGCGACGGCCTTTTGCGTACCGTGAATGCGCACCACCGCAGCGTCGCCGCCGGGGCGCTGCACGGTGTCGCCCATGACCATATGGTCGTATTGCTGATAGATCCAGCGCTTGGACGCCAGATCGGGGCAGCCCAGCAGGGTCTTCAGCGCGGCGACCGGATCGACGGCTTCCACCTGCTCGGCCGGGATCACCGGTTGCTTGGCCGGCGCCACCCACGGGCGGTCATATTCCGGCGAGGCCTGGGCCAACGGGTCGATGGGCAGGTCGGCGACGATCTGGCCATGGCGCTTCAGCACCATGCGGCCAGTGTCGGTCAGGGTGCCGATGACGGCGAAATCCAGTTCCCACTTGTCCATGATCGCCTTGGCCTCGGCTTCCTTGCCGGGCTTCAGGATCATCAGCATGCGTTCTTGGGATTCCGACAGCATGATCTCGTAGGCGGTCATGCCCTGTTCGCGCATGGGGACCTGATCCAGGTCCAGTTCCACGCCCAGGCCGCCCTTGGACGCCATCTCGAAGGACGAGCTGGTCAGGCCGGCGGCGCCCATGTCCTGGATGGCGACGATGACGTCGGTGGCCATCAGTTCCAGGCAGGCTTCGATCAACAGCTTTTCGGTGAAGGGGTCGCCGACCTGGACGGTGGGACGCTTTTCTTCCGACTTCTCGTCGAATTCCGCGCTGGCCATGGTGGCGCCGTGGATGCCGTCACGACCGGTCTTGGAGCCGAAATAGACCACCGGGTTGCCGACACCGGCGGCGGCCGAATAGAAGATGTTGTTCTTGTCGGCCAGACCCACGGTCATGGCGTTGACCAGGATGTTGCCGTTATACGACTTGTGGAAATTGGTCTCGCCGCCCACGGTGGGGACGCCGACGCAATTGCCGTAGCCGCCGATGCCGGCCACCACGCCCGCCACCAGATGGCGGGTCTTGGGGTTGCTGGGGTCACCGAAACGCAGGGCGTTCATGTTGGCGATGGGACGCGCGCCCATGGTGAAGACATCGCGCAAAATGCCGCCGACGCCGGTCGCCGCGCCCTGATAGGGTTCGATGAACGACGGGTGGTTGTGGCTTTCCATCTTGAAGACGATGGCGTGGTCGTCGCCGATGTCGATGATGCCGGCGTTCTCGCCCGGACCGCAGATGACCCACGGCGCCTTGGTCGGCAGGGTCTTCAGCCACTTCTTCGACGACTTATAGGAACAATGTTCCGACCACATGACCGAGAAGATGCCCAGTTCGGTCAAATTGGGCTCGCGGCCCATGATCTCCAGGATCAGCTTGTACTCGTCGGGCTTGATGCCGTGCTGAGCGATGACTTCGGGGGTAATCTGGCTCACGACAACGCCTCCACCAGCGAATCGAACATCAGCTTGCCGTCGGCCCCGCCCAGCAGGTCCTCGGCCAGGCGTTCCGGGTGCGGCATCAGGCCCAGCACGGTCTTCTTTTCATTGTAGACACCGGCCACGTTGCCCAAAGACCCATTGGGGTTGAATTCGGGGGCGACGGTGCCGTCGGCGCCGCAATAGCGGAAGGCGATCTGGCCGTTGTCTTCCATTTCCCGATAGGTCTTGGGATCGACAAAGTAGTTTCCTTCGGCGTGGGCGATGGGGAAACGCACCACGTCGCCGGTCCGGTAGTAACGACAGAAATCGTTACGGTCGTTTTCCACCCGCAGATACACGTCCTTGCAGATGAACTTCAGCTGCGCGTTGCGCATCAGGACGCCCGGCAGCAGCCCGGCCTCGGTGATGATCTGAAAGCCGTTGCAAATGCCCAGCACCCGGGTGCCGGCATCGGCGCGGGCTTTCACCTCGCGCATGATCGGCGAATGGGCGGCCATGGCGCCACAGCGCAGATAGTCACCATAAGAGAAACCGCCCGGCACCACGACCAGGTCGACTTCGGGCAATTGGGTGTCGCGGTGCCAAACCATAAGCGGCTTGGACCCAAGGCTGGCTTCCAGCGCCACGGCGACGTCACGGTCGCAGTTGGAGCCGGGGAAAACGATGACGGCGGCTTTCACGGGCGATCCCTAATCGGTTGGGATGGGAAGCGTCTTCTTAGCGCCAAACCGAAACGGTTTCCAGTTGAAAGCAGGGTGATTGCGACGGAAGACGGATTGCCAGTGCTAATCACTTGCAATATCCTTCATCTCCCCATTGCCCCAAGGACCTGTTTTGCCGGCATATCCACACATAAAAAATGGTCTCTCGACCCCCCTGCCCTGGCTGCTGGCGGTTCTCGTCCTGGCCGGACTGGCGGCTTTGCCGGTGCTGGTGGTGGCCGCCAACCTGCTGGCGCCGTCGCAGGGAACCTGGACCCATCTGGCCCAGACCGTGCTGGGGGATTACGTTGTGAACTCGCTGGCCCTGATGGGCGGCGTCGGCCTGGGCGTCACCTTGGGGGGCGTCGGCACCGCCTGGCTGGTGACCATGTGCCGCTTTCCCGGATCGCGCCCCCTGGAATGGGCGCTGCTGCTGCCCATGGCCATGCCGGCCTATGTGGTGGCCTATGCCTATACCGGCTTTTTGGATTATTCCGGCCCGCTGCAGACCGGCCTGCGCGCTTTGTTCGGCTGGAAAAGCATGCGCGACTACTGGTTCCCCGACATCCGCAGCTTGGGCGGCGCCATCACGGTGATGGTGATGGTGCTTTATCCCTATGTCTACATGCTGGCCCGCGCCGCCTTTCTGGAACAGTCGGTTTGCGTGCTGGAAGCCAGCCGCACTCTGGGCCGCGGCCCCTGGCGGTCGTTCTTCGGCGTCGCCTTGCCGCTGGCGCGGGCCTCGATCATCGCCGGCCTGGCCCTGGCGCTGATGGAGACGCTGAACGATTTCGGCACCGTGCAGTTCTTCGCCGTCGACACCTTCACCACCGGCATCTACCGCACCTGGCTGGGAATGGGACAGCCGGCGGTGGCGGCACAATTGGGGGCGGTGCTGATGATGTTCGTCGCCGTGCTGATCGCGCTCGAACGTCTGTCGCGCGGCGGCGCCAAAAGCCACCACACCACCACCCGTTACCGCCGCCTGCCGCGCCTTGCCCTGACCGGCTGGCGAGCGGCTCTGGCCCTGGCCTTCTGCGCCCTGCCGGTGGTCTTGGGCTTCGCCGTCCCCGCCGCCATGCTGGCCGTCTGGACCGTTGAAGTTGGGTTGGCGCAATCCTTTGGCGGCGACTTCCTGCATCTGGCCGGCAATTCGCTGATCCTGGCCCTGGCCGCCGGCTTGGCGGCGGTGACGGTGGCGGTGGTGCTGGCCTATGCCCAGCGCCTGCATCCCGGGCCACTGGTGCGTCTGGCGGTGCGGGTGGCGTCCTTGGGCTATGCGGTGCCCGGCTCGGTCATCGCGGTGGGCATCATGGTGCCGCTGATCGCCTTGGACCGCCAGATGGCGCAAACCGTCGAACGCTGGACCGGCGCCTCGCCCGGCTTGCTGCTGACCGGCACCGTCTTCGCCCTGGTCTATGCCTACATGGTGCGTTTCCTGGCGGTGTCCGCCGGCTCGGTCGAAGCCAGTCTGGCCAAGGTGACGCCGTCACTGGAAGCCGCCGCCCGCACCTTGGGCTGCGGCACGGTGGCGGCGCTGAAGCGTGTCCACCTGCCGATGATCAAGGGCAGCCTGCTGTCGGCCACCCTGCTGGTCTTCGTCGACGTGATGAAGGAACTGCCGGCCACCCTGATCATGCGCCCGTTCAATTTCGACACCCTGGCCACCCGCACCTTCACCTTCGCGTCCGACGAACGTCTGGCCAGCGCAGGCGCTCCGGCGCTGGCCATCGTGCTGGTCGGGTTGATCCCGGTGCTGCTGCTCAGCCGCGCCATCGCCAAGTCCCGCCCCGGAGAAAGCGAATGAAGTCCACCACCGGTCTGGCGATGCACGGCATCACCCATCATTTCGGCGCCTTGCGCGTCGTCGACGACGTGTCCTTGACCATCAGCCCCGGCGAGTTGGTCTGCCTGCTGGGGCCGTCGGGCTGTGGCAAGACCACCACGTTGCGCATCGCCGCCGGCCTGGAAGCCCCCGATTCCGGCACCGTCACCCTGAACGGCGCGGTGGTGTCGGGGGGGGGCGTGCATCTGCCCCCCGAACGCCGCCACGTGGGCTTCCTGTTCCAGGATTACGCCCTGTTCCCCCATCTGCGGGTGCTGGGCAACGTCGAGTTCGGCGTCGAGTCCCTGCCCGCCGCCGAGCGCCGCGCCCGTGCCATGGAAATGCTGGAACAGGTGGGCATGGCCGATTACGCCAAAGCTTGGCCGCATCAATTGTCGGGCGGCCAACAGCAGCGTGTGGCGCTGGCCCGCGCCCTGGCCCCCAACCCGGCCTTGATGCTGTTGGACGAGCCGTTTTCCGGCCTGGATAAAAGGCTGCGCGATCTGGTGCGCGACGAGACCTTGCAGGTGTTGAAGCGCAACAAGGTGGCGACGCTGATGGTCACCCACGACCCGGAAGAAGCCATGTTCATGGCTGACCGGGTGGCGGTGATGCGCCAGGGCCGGGTGGTGCAGTTCGACCGCCCCGAGGTGCTGTACAACGCCCCCGCCGATCCCTTCGTCGCCGCCTTCTTCGGCGAAGTCAACCAGTGGCCGGCCGAAGCCCGTGACGGCAAGGTGGACACCGTGCTGGGAATCTTCACGTCGCCCCAGGACGGCGACATCGAGGTCCTGGCCCGCCCGGAAGCGTTGCGCCTGGACCAGAACGGCCCGATCTGCGCCCAGGTGCTGGCCGCCCGCCCCCTGGGGCCGGTCAGCCTGCTGCATCTGCGGCTCGACGGCCAGGACATGCGCGCCCGCCTGGCCTGCCGCACCTTGCCGCAACCCGGCGAAACGGTGCGTCTGTCCGTCGATCCGACGCAAATTTTCCTATACCCAAGGACATAAACACTTCGCGATGCCGCTTGATGCTGTTATCGTATGCGCATGCAAATCACTCGCATACTCAAGGAGAGGTTAACATGCGCTTGTTCAACCGTTTCGCCCTGACCGCCGCCGCCTGCCTGGCCGCCACGGCGGTTTCGGCGGCTGAGGTCAACGTCTATTCGGCCCGCAAGGATCATCTGTTGAAGCCGGTTCTGGACGCCTTCACCCAGGAAACCGGCATCCAGGTCAATCTGCTGTCGGCGGACGCCACCCAGTTGCTGGAACGATTGAAAAGCGAAGGCAAGGACAGCCCGGCCGACCTGTTCATCACCACCGACGTGGTGCACCTGCATGCCGCCCGCACCGCCGGCATCCTGGCCCCGGTGAACAGCGCGGTGCTGACCAAGAACATCCCGGCCAAGTACCATGACCCCCAGGGCTATTGGTTCGGTCTGTCGGCCCGCGCCCGCGTCATCTTCTATGCCAAGGACCGGGTCAAGCCGTCGGAATTGTCCACCATGGAAGACCTGGCGGACGCCAAGTGGAAGGGCCGCATCTGCGTGCGTTCGTCGTCGTCCTCCTACAACCAGTCGCTGATGGGCAGCCTGATCGCCCATGACGGCGAACAAAAGGCCGAGGCCTGGGCCAAGGGCATCGTCGCCAACATGGCGCGCAAGCCCCAAGGCGGCGACACCGACCAGATCCAGGCGGTGGCCGCCGGCCAATGCGATGTCGCCATCGCCAACACCTATTACTATGGCGGGTTGCAGACTTCGGCCAAGCAAGCCGACCGCGACGCCGTCGCCAAGGTGGGGCTGTTCTTCCCCAACCAGGATGGCCGCGGCGCCCACATGAACGTCTCGGGCGCCGGCATGACCATTTCGGCCAAGAACAAGGCCGAAGCGGTGAAGCTGCTGGAATTCATGGCTGGCCCGTCGGCGCAAAAGCTGTTCGCCGAAGCCAACAGCGAATTCCCGGTGGTTCCCGGCGCCAAGCTGTCGCCCACCGTCGAAGCCTGGGGCAAGTTCAAGGCCGAAGACATCAATGTCGCCATGCTGGGTGAAAACGCCGCCCGCGCCGTGTTGATCTTCGATCGCGTCGGCTGGCGCTGAACGGCCCAAAAGGGGAAAGGGCCATCGTCCTTTCCCCTTTTGCAACCTTGCTATGCTTAAGAACTAGCAATCTTCGCCTTGCCAAGCTGCCTGGGAAAATGGCACTGATGGGTGCGCACATATATTGTGCACCCAAGGAGTATGCGATTGGACGGCGGCGACGCGATGATTGATCGGTCGGAACGGAAGGAAAAGGCCAAGATCCTTTCCAACCAGTACCGCTCCTTGTTCGAGAATGCCGTCGAAGGCATTTACCGCACCACGCCGTCGGGCCGTTACCTGAACGCCAACCAGGCGTTGGCCCGCATCTATGGCTATGACAATCCCAAGGAACTGATCGTCGGACTGACCGACATCGCCCACGGCCTTTACGTCCACCCCGAGGACCGCGACCGCTTCAAGCATCTGCTGGACCAGGATCAGGTGGTCCGCAACTTCGAGGCCCAGGTCTATCGCAAGACCGGCGAGATCATCTGGATCGCCGAAAACGCCCGGGTGGTACGCGACGACGACGGCAGCGTCATCTGCTACGAAGGCACCGTCCAGGACATCACCGAACGGAAGCGGGCCGAGGAACGCCTGCGCCTGGCCGCCACCGTCTATGAAAACGTCGGCGAAGCGATCATCGTCACCGATGCCGACGACGTGGTGACCGCCATCAACCCGGCGTTCTCGCGCATGACCGGGTTCTCGGTGGACCAGGTGGTGGGCATGGCCTCGCGCTTCGTCGCCGACGAGATCAACGACCCCAAACTGGTGGCCGAAGCCTGGGCCCACGCCCGCAGCGGCGACACCTGGCACGGCGAATTGTGGGGACGGCGCGCCAATGGCGACGTCTTCCCGGCCTCGGTGGCGCTGACCGGGGTGCAGGGCGAAAACGGCGAGGTCAGCAGCTTCGTCATGGTCGCCTCCGACGTGACGCGCCGCAAGATGGACGAACAGCGCATCCGCTTCCACGCCCGCCACGACGCGCTGACCAAGCTGGCCAACCGCCACACGGTGATGGAAGCACTGTCCGACGCCATCATCCGCGCCGAACACGAAGGCAACCGCTTGGCCCTGCTGTTCCTGGACGTCAACCGCTTCAAGGACGTCAACGACAGTTTCGGCCATGCCGCCGGCGACGAATTGCTGAAGCAGGTGGCCCGGCGCCTGAAGGGCTGCGTGCGCGCGTCCGACATCATCGGCCGCCTGGGCGGCGACGAATTCGTCGTGGCATTGCCCTCCATCGCCGATGTCCAGGGCGCCATGGCCTGTGTCGAAAAAGTGCTCTACGCCTTTTCCGAACCCTTCAGCCTGCCGGAACAGGAACTTTACGCTTCGACCTCCATCGGCGTGGCGCTGTACCCGGACCATGCCGATTGCGCCGAGACCCTGCTGTCCCACGCCGACGCCGCCATGTACCACGCCAAGGCCAGCGGCAATCCGTACCGGTTCTATGACAACGACATGGACCGTCAGGCGGTCGAGCGGGTCAACCTGGAAAACGACCTGCGCCACGCTTTGGCCAACGGCGATTTCCGCCTGCACTACCAGCCCAAGGTGGAAGGCATCTCGCGCCGGGTGGTGGCCGCCGAAGCGTTGATCCGCTGGACCCATCCGACCCGCGGCAACGTCAGCCCGGCGCTGTTCATCCCGGTGGCCGAACGCGCCGGCCTGATCGGCGCCATCGGCGATTGGGCGCTGATGGAAGCCTGCCGGCAGATGCGCCAATGGCTGGACCTGGGCGTGGATTTCGGCTGCGTGTCGGTGAACCTGAGCCCGGCCCAGTTCCACGACGCCACGCTGAAGCACAAGGTCGAGCGTGCTCTTCAGCAGTACAACCTGCCGGCCTCGCTGCTGGAACTGGAAATCACCGAAACCATGATGGCTACCGAGGTTGACCGCGCCATCGCCATCTTGGGTGAACTGGGCCAAATGGGCGTGCGCCTGGCCATCGACGATTTCGGCACCGGTTATTCCAGCCTGGCCTATCTGAAGCTGTTCCCGGTCAACGTCTTGAAGATCGACCGCGCCTTCATCAAGGAACTGCCCGGCAACGCCAAGGACGGCGCCATCGTGTCGTCCATTTCCACCCTGGCCCACAACCTGGGCTTCGAAGTCATCGCCGAAGGCGTCGAAACCGCCGCCCAAGCCGGCTTCCTGCTGACCAAGGGCGTCACCTTGATGCAGGGTTTCCTCTACAGCCCCGCCGTGGCGCCGGACGCCTTCGCCGGATTGGTGCAGAACGGGGTTTAGGGGGGGGCCAGGTTTACTTGATCGGGCTACCGCCCAAACCCGTTTGGGGCGATGCCCCAATCCCCCTTTGATTTATTGATACGATCCAGGGGCAGAAGGATATCCGCGCCATCCATTCCGCCCCCCCAATTTCGTCATCGCCGGGCTTGACCCGGCGATCCACGCGGATGCCGCGAAAAGACCTGTTCCACATTGCATTCGGCGGACCGACGTGGATGCCCGGATCAAGTCCGGGCATGACTAGGAAATAAAACCACAGAGACACAGAGGCACAGAGATGCCTGTCGTGGGGCAACCGCCCGACCACCTGCCCCACTCTCTCTGTGTCTCTGTGCCTCTGTGGTTTATTCCGTCTTCACCGCCAAAGCCGCCACCTGAGCAATCAAATCATCCGGCACCGGTTCGTCGTCGGTGCGGACGCTGCGACCATGATTGCGCAGGTCGGCAAGCGCCAATTTTTCCCACTGCCCCGCATCGTTGATGACCTGCCATGCCTTTTTATAAGCCGCCATCACCTGATCCCCCGGACGGCCGAGCAAATAAAGCGCGAAGGCACGATTGCATAGCCCGGTTCCATCCTGGGGAAGACATTCCAAGCCTCGTTCCGTATCGGCCAAAAACATCTGATCGTCTTTGATGAGATAGCAGTTCCAACCACGACTCAAGTAGGCCTTGCCCACCTGCAGCACACTTTCCTTGGCACCACCGAAACGTTCCACCAACTGATCATAGACGGCGATAGCATCCTCTGACCGCCCCAATTTCGCCAATCTCACCCCCTTGTTGACAAGGGAACTCGCAACTTGCTGGAGCAGCACACTTTCCTTGGCACCACCGAAGCGTTCCACCACTTGGTCATAAACGGCGATGGCGTCCTCTGACCGCCCCAGTTCCCCCAATGTCACGCCCTTATCGAAAAGGGATTTCGCCACTTGCTCATTGCTGGCATCGGGGCTGTTCGCCGCCATGTCAAAATATCTGACGACCTCATCGAAGCGCTGAGCGGCATAGGCGTCATAGGCCAAAAGCCGCCAGTCCTTGGCAGTTTTTCGATGGTGCTGTTCTGCCTGGATTTGCTTTGCTGCCTGATCCAGGGCCTTCTTGTCACCCTCGCCCAGCTTTGAAAGATTTTCCAAAGATCCGGAGACCATGGCGGTAACCCGCTCGGTTTCCGTGCGGATATGATTTTCAAATCCCTTGGCCTGATGATCCATGCGGCCTTTCAGGATATCCGCCTCGTCTTCCAGCGCCTTGATCTGGCCGCGTAGTTTGGCTGTGTTCGTTTCGATCCAAGCTGCGGCTTCCTCGGAGGCCCGTCGCCCCGCTTGGAAATAGCTGAACACACCGAATATGATCAACAGCACAGTCACCAAAGTGCCAACAATGGCAATGACGACCCCAAACCCGCCCAGATAGGCGCCGACATCACCGACGCGGGCGATCAGGTCGTTGGTGCGGCTTTCCTGCAATGTCAGCTTTTGTTGGGCTTGATCCAATTGCTGCTGGGTTTGCCCCAGACGACCGGTCAGAAGATCGACCCGGTCCTGCAACGCCTTCAAATCGGCGGACAGAGTGTCCGCCGCGTTGCTGTTTTGCTCACCCGCCATCCTAGCCCCCGCCCATTAAAGCGTCCGGTTCAGGCTGAGCCTTCCCTCTTTGACCGTCACCCTCGGGCTTGACCCGAGGGTCCATGGATTGCCGGGTCAAGCCCGGCAATGACGATGAAGGGGGGGCACTTGCCGCAAACTCGGACGAACCCTAAAAGGGGGCAATCCTAACAGCGAATACAATCAAAGGTAAGCCGGAAACCGTCCTTATTCGTCGTCGAAACGACCAGCGGGGATCGGGGCCAGGATCAGTTCGTCGTCTTCCGGTTCGGCCACTGCCTTGGCCTTCAAGGCGCGGCGCAGGATCTTGCCGGTGGTGGTTTTCGGCATGGCGTCGACGAAGTGGATTTCGCGCGGCGCCAGGGCGCCGCCCAGGCATTGGCGGGCGAAGGTCAACAATTCCACCCGCAGCGCCTCGCCTTCCTCGAAACCGGGATTGAGCGAGATGAAGGCCACGGGGACTTCGCGCAGCAGCAGGTCGGGTTTGCCGACGACGCCGATTTCGGCCACCGCCGGGTGGTCCATCAGGCCGCATTCCACCTCGAACGGGCCGATGGTGTGCGACGCCGACTTGATCATGTCGTCGGCGCGGCCGACGAACCAGAAACAGCCGTCGGCGTCACGGCGCACCAAGTCGCCGGTCAGGTACCAGCCATCGACGAAGGACGAGTCGTAATGGGCGCCCTCGCCCATATAGGCGGTGAACATGGACGGCAGATCGGCGCGCAGCGCCAGTTCGCCCACTTCGTCGGGCTGCTCGACCGGGGTGATACGGGACAGGTCGCGCGACACCACCGCCGCCTCGACGCCGGGCAGCGGCGTGCCCATGCTGCCGGCCTTGGCGCGGCCCGGACAGTTGGCGATGGCGATGGCGCCGGTCTCGGTCTGCCACCAAGTGTCGAGGAACGGCACGCCCAGCGCCTTTTCGCCCCAGGCCACCGCTTCCGGGTTCAAGGGCTCGCCCACACTGGCGGCGACGCGCAAGCTGTTTTCCTTGTAGACGCGGGCCAGGGCGGCACCATAGCGCATCATCATGCGGATGTTGGTGGGGGTGGTGTACCACACCGTCACCTTTTCATCCTTCAAGATGCCGTACCAACGGCGCGGGTCGAACTCGGCTTCGTCGACCACCACCTGACAGCCATTGGCCAAGGGCGCGATCAGCGCATAGGCGGTGTTGGTGATCCAGCCCGGATCGGCGGTGCACCAGAACACGTCGCCATCCTGCAGGCCGAACACCAGACGCGCGGTCAGGGTCTGGGCCACCACCGCGCCATGGGAATGCAGCACACCCTTGGGCGTGCCGGTGGTGCCGCTGGTGAAATGCAGGAAGGCCGGGTCTTCGGCGGTGGTGACGACCGTGGCGGCGGGTGACGCCGCATCCAGCAGGGCGTCGAAATCCTCGGCCCCGCCGGTGGCGACCGGCTGTCCATCCTCGCCGATCAGCAACACGTGGGCCAGTTCGGGCAACGCGGCGCGCAGGGCAGCGACCTTGCGGCGGTACAAATCCTCGGTGGCGATCAGCACCTTGGCCTTGGACAGTTCCAGACGCGACTTCAACGGGCCGGGGCCGAAGGCGGAAAACAGCGGACAGAACACCGCGCCGGCTTTCCAGGCGCCAAAGGCGGCCACGTACAATTCGGCGCGCCGCCCGGTCAGCACCGCCACCTTGTCGCCGGCGACGATGCCGCGCTGGGCCAGAACCTGGGCCAGACGGGCCGCGCGATCGGCCAGTTCGGCGATGGTCAGACGGCGCTTTTCGTAATGGCGGCCCAGACTAAGGATGGCGGGATGGTCGCCACGACCGGCCTGGACCTGCCGGTCAAGAACCGCATGGGCGATGTTCAGGCTGCCCGGCTGGGGCCCGGTCAATGCCTGGCGCGCCTCGGCCCAATCAGTCTTGGTCAGGCCGGCGGCGCCGGTGAAACATTGCTCTGACTGGGTCTGGCCGGACAACGGCGGAACCATGCATCCTCCCGCTCTACTCTGCATGATGGCGCCCGCATTCTGGCTGCACCCGCGCCGTGACGCAACGGCTTGATGCGCAACGCAGCGATGCGGAGAGCTCAGTTCCGCCGCTTGGTGGCCAAAGCGATGCCGGCGAAGATCAAAAGCGCCCCCAACGCGTGGTACCAGGCGAAGGTTTCACCCAGCAGCGCCACCCCCAGGATGGCGGTGAACAGCGGAATCAGGTTGGCGAACAGCCCGGCGGTGGGGGCGCCGACCGCCGCCACCCCCATGTTCCAGAAATAATAGGCCAGCAGCGAGGCGCATACGGCGGTATAGGCGATCACCCCCAGGGTCATGGGGCGCACATGCACTTCGTAGCCCAGGCTCAGTTCGAACAGATAGAAGGGCACGATCATCATCCAGCCCAGCACGATCAGCGCCGACAGCAGGGTGAAGCCGCGCACCGGAATGGGGAAGCGGCGCAGCATGACCGAATAAACCGCCCACGAGAATGACGCCAGCAGCATCAGCCCGTCGCCCGGCGTCAGGGTCAGGGTGGCCAGGCGCGAAGGCTCGCCCCGGGTCACCACCGCCAGCAGCCCCAGGATCGACACCCCCATGCCCAGCGCCTGCTGCGGCCGGATGGGATCGCCCAGCCAGACGCGGGCCAGCAGCAGCACCATGATGGGCAGCGAGGTGCCGACCAGGGTGGCGTTGATGGCGGTGGTGGTCTGCACCGCCAGATACAACAGGGTGTTGTAGGCGGCGACGCTGGTCGCCGCCAACCCCAGCACCGCTTTCCAATGACGCAGCAAAATCCCCCGGCTGGCCCACAGGTCGCGGCCGGTGAAGGGCAGGATCAGGCAGGCGGCCAGAACCCAGCGCCAAAAGGCCAAGGCCACCGGCGGCAGGTCACCGGCGGTGGCGCGGGCCAAAAGGGCGTTGCCGGCCCAGAACAGCGGCGGCAGCAACAGCAACAGCAGCGAACGGTTGATCACTTGTGCGGCACCGCGGGCGAGGCCGGCGCCGCCGACGGCGGAGCGGACGGTTGGGATTCGGCGGGAGGGGTCGGAGCGGACGGCGCTTCGGGCTGGGCCGGGGGCGGCAGCATCTGCGCCAGACGTTCAGCCAGCTTTTCGCCGATCAGCTTGGCGAAGGCCGGCGAGTAATGCACCGCGTCCACATAGGCGTTGCCTTCCGCCGGCTCCAGTTCGGCCAGCCACAGCAGGTCCTGTTCGAACAGGCTGCCGCTGCCGCGCTTTTCCGCCAGACGGGCATAGCCCTTGGCGGTGGCCACATAGGGCGCCATCTGGTCGGGCCCCATGGGCACCGCGCGCTTGGCGTTGTCGTAATGGAAGGTGGGGACCGGCTGCTGCACGAACAGCACCTTGACGCCGAAACGTTCAGCCATGGCGGCGATCAGCCGGCGGTTGGCGTCGAGGCGGGCCAACGAGGTCTCGACCTGGGAATCGCTGCCGCAGGCCAGCGCTTGTTCCTTGTCCAGGGCTTGCTGCGACTTGCCGCCCAGCTTGTGCAAAAGCGCCGCCAGGGACGATTGGCGGATCACCTGTTCCAGACCGATGGGGGCGCCGACTTCCGCCAGACGGGCGCTCCACGCCGTGCCTTCGGGTTTGCCGCAGCGCATGAAGTCGTCCAGGCCGTGCACGAACACCGCCACGTCCGGCTTGTCGCCGCTGGCCAACATCTCGGCAAAGGCGACGCGGTCCTGGGTGGAGTACCAGCCGGGAACCGCCCGGTTCTCGACCCGTGCCGGGATGCCGTCCCGCAACAAGGCCGCGACCAGGGCGGCGGGAATGGTCTCGGCATCGGCCAGACCGTGACCAAAGGTGGTGCCGCCGCCGAACACCGCGATGCGCGGCCCCGACTGCCCCATGATGCCGCCACGCAATCCGTCGTCGCTGACGCTGACCCATTCGCCCTTTTGGGCGGGCATGCGGTATTCCACCAAAGGGGTGTAGGCCCCGTCGCCGGGGCCGGGGCTTTCCACCAGAATCTGGCGACGATGGCCGGGCTGGTCGGTGTCGTAAAGCTTGGCCAGATCCTTGTCGGAAACCGCCGGCAGGCGCGAATTCGCAGACATCCGGGCCATGATGACGCTTGCGCCCCATTCGGCGATGGGCAACAACACCACCAACAGGACCAGCAGCCGCAGCAGCTTGCCCAGGGCCAAAGAGCCCGAAGGCGTTTCAGATCGGTTGCGGGAACGGCGACGGCGCATCACATTAACTTCCAAGTGGGCGTCCGGCTGGTGATACCGCGAAAACGTGGGTAGTGGCAATGTGGAGCTTTAAAATGTTCGATCTGCACCCCCGGCTGCAAGCCGACACCATCCCGGTCGTGGACTGGCCTTTGTGCCGGATTCTGCTGATGAACGACTGTTCCTGGCCCTGGCTGATCCTGGTTCCGCGCCGCCATGGGGTGACCGAAATCCATGAACTGGACGCCTGCGACCGCGAAACCCTGATCCAGGAGATGGCCCATGCGTCGCGCCAGCTGCAGAACCTGACCGGCGCCGACAAGATGAACGTCGCCGCCCTGGGCAACATGGTGCCGCAATTGCATATCCACGTCATCGCCCGCTTCACCACCGACCCGGCCTGGCCCAAACCGGTTTTCGGCTTCCAGGCCCCCGCCCCCTATGACGCGGAATTCCTGGCCAACCACATGGCCGAGCTGATCAATGCCCTGGGCGACGGCCCCGGCTGATCCATGCTGCTGAACAACGTTCATTTGCTGCCCGATCGCAGCGGCGCCCTGGTGTGGCCGGCCCGGCAATTATTGGCCGTCGCCGACCCCATCGACGCCCCCCAGGACCGGGCCGCCCCGGCCCTGGCCACCGAAGCGGTGCGCCGCCTGGCCGCCTTGACCCGACAACGCCGGCCGCGCAGCATCGTCTGGCTGGGCAAGCCGCTGATGGATTGGGAAGCCGCCCTGCCGCTGTGCGAACGCCGCGAGCTGCAACGCCTGACCGACAGCCATGAAATCCACTGGGTCACCGACCAGTTGGAACTAGCGCCGCTGACCTTTCGCATCATCCCCGGTCCGTCTTCCATCAAGGGTGGCGAAGTGGTGGCGCGCCCCAATCCCCTGGCCCGCTGCGACGGCCAGGTGTGGCCCGCCTTCGTCATCGACGGCCGCCGGCTGGCCCTGCCCGCCTTCGGGCCGCGCCTGACCGGTACCGAAGTGATGAGTCCGGCTTTCCTGTCCGCCTTCCGCCGTCCGTTCCAGGCGCTGATGCTGGTGCATGGCAAGGTGGTCACCCGCCCCCGCAGCCGCTTGGAGACGCCGCCATGACCGCCCCCATCCTCGTCTGGCTGCGCCACGACCTGCGCCTTGCCGACCACCCCGCCCTTTACGACGCCGCCCGCCAGGGGCCGGTGGTTCTGGCCTTCTGCCTGGACGAAGCGGGTGGGCGGCCGTTCGGCGGCGCCTCGCGCTGGTGGCTGCATCAATCGCTGCGCGCCTTGGGCAACGTCACCTTGGCCATGGGGAAATCGGAACAGGAAATCCCCCGGCTGGCGCGGCTTTGCGGGGCGCGAGGCGTTTATTGGAACCGTTCCGCCGACCCGCGCCTGCGAGACGTCGAGGACCGGGTCGAGGCCGCGCTGGGCGACCAAGCCCGCATTTTTCCCGGCGACACCTTGTTCGCCCCTGGCGCCGTGCGCACCAAGGATGGCGGCCAGTTCCAGGTGTTCACCGCCTTCTGGCGGGCTGCATTGGCCCTGCCCGCCCCCGATCGTCCGCTGCCCGTGCCGCCGGACCTGCGCTTCGCCCCCTGCCCCGGCTTGACCTTGGATCAGCTGACCCTGATGCCCAAGCTGGATTGGTGGCGGGGCATGGACCGGGACTGGCAGCCGGGTGAAGCCGGCGCCGCCCGCCTGCTGAAAGACTTCCTGGCCGGGCCGGTGCAGTCCTATCACACCGAGCGCGACCGCCCCGACCGGCCCGCCACCTCGCGTCTGTCGCCCCATCTGGCCTTTGGCGAAATCTCGGCCCGGCAGATCTGGTCCGCCGCCCGTGCCGCTGCCCCCGGCCAGGGGATGGAAACCTTCCTGAAGGAAGTGGGCTGGCGCGAATTCAGCCGGCATCTGCTGTTCAACCACCCCAGCCTGCCGCACGTCCCGCTGCGCCGCGACTTCGCAGCCTTTCCCTGGCGCGACGACCCGGAAGCCTTGCGCAAATGGCAGATGGGCATGACCGGCTATCCCATCGTCGATGCGGGCATGCGGCAATTGTGGGCAACCGGCTGGATGCACAACCGGGTGCGCATGATCGTCGCATCCTTTCTGGTCAAGGATCTGCTGATCCCCTGGCAGGCGGGCGAGGAATGGTTCTGGGACACCCTGGTGGACGCCGATTCGGCCAACAACGCCGCGTCGTGGCAATGGGTGGCCGGATGCGGCGCCGACGCAGCCCCCTTCTTCCGCATCTTCAACCCGGTGACCCAGGGCGAGAAATTCGACCCCGACGGCGCCTACATGCGGGCTTGGGTGCCGGAGCTGGCGCATCTGTCAGGGACCACCATCCACCAGCCGTGGAAACTGGGCCGGGTGCCGGGCTATCCCGCCCCCATGGTCGACCACGCCAAGGCTCGTGAACGGGCGCTGGCGGCGTTCAAAGGGCTTCGGGCGCCGATTGATCAGCCTTCGCTGTTCTAGACGGCTTGGACAGCACATAGCCGGCGCCGACAAGGCAAACCGTCCCCATGGCGACAATGCCGGGCCACGGCGCCCCCGACCACCCCACCATCCACACCATGGCGATGCTCATGCTGCCCACCGCCACCACCTTGGCGCGGAGCGGGATCACCCGGTGCTGTTCCCAGTCACGCAGCAAGGGGCCGAAGCGCGAATGGTTCAACAGCCAGGAATGGAACCGGCGCGACGAACGGGCGAAGCACCACAAGGCCAGCAGCAGGAACGGCGTGGTCGGCAAAAGCGGCAGGAAAATGCCGATGACGCCCAGGCCGGTGAACAACCAGCCCAGAAAGAACAGCGCCCAACGACGCGGCGGCGAGGTTTCGAAATCGGCCATGCAAGAAACATAGCTGACCGCCGACTACATTTCCAAATCACAACCTGTCAGGCCTCGTGCATCAATCATTGAGGGCAATTAAAAACCATGCCACCCTTATTATGACAAGACACCTTCCAGGAGTGGCACATGAGAAAGTTATTGCCCGCACTTTTCATCTTCGGAATCACAACACAAGCACTCGCAGCCGAAGAGCAAAAACCAGAACTGGTCGCAACCCCCATGAGGCTGGTTGATCTCATAAACAAAGGATATGAAGTAAAATCAGGAGATATCGCCGTTGGAGGAATACTAGTACTACAAAAAGACAAGAGCATTGCAATTTGCGAAATGAGATCAGCAAAAATGTCAATTACAACAAAACATTGTTATATGAATGTTAATTATTGAGAATCTTACGTCGTGAACAACTCACTCTCTTTCGTCATGCCCGCGCAGGCGGGCATGACGGTTTATTGGATGGTTGTTACTGATTTCAAATCCGGCGCTATTTTTAGCCCTTGGGCAGCAACGCCTGCTGGCAGGCCCGCACGGTGTCCAGCCAATCCTGGGCCAGGCCATCCATCTCGGCGCCGATTTCGTCGCCGACGCTGAATAGATCGGGTGGCGGCAGCGGCAGGAACGCCTCGGCGGTGCCGCAGTCACGATGAATGGTCATGCCCAGCTTGCGGGCCAGGCCGATCATGGATCGGTTGTCGCTTTGGCACAGGGCGTAAAGCCGTTCGGCCCGGCGGTTGCGGGTCCAGCGCACGGCGCGACGGGTCAGTTCGGTGCCGATGCCCTTGATGCGGCAGGCGGGATCGACGCTGATGCCCATTTCCGCCACAGTTCCGGAAAAGGCGATGTGGGCAGCGCCCACCAGCACGTCGCCGTCGAAACAGCCCAGGATCATGTCGTCGGCGGCGATGCCGTCCACATACTTGTCGATCCAGGAATCGTCGACACGGGAATGGGCGAAACGGAAACAGCGGTCGTTGGGCGACAGGCGCTTCAGATGGGCGCGGAACTGGCTGCGTTCCTGGAATAACAACTTACGATACAACATGGCGGGCACTCCGGCTCACCCCACCGCTCTATTTAGCAACAATTTATTGTGCGGCGCAACATAAATTGGTCAGTCCGGTTCCACGTCGTCGTGCACCTTCAGCACCTGGTCGTATTTGGCGTCGACCTCGACCAGACGCACCGGATAGCCCCACAGATTGGCCAGATGGCGCAGCGTGCGCAGCGCCTCCAACGAATCCAGCATGATGCCGTCGGCGACACGGTGATGCAGGATCAGCCGGCGGTCGCCGGTCAAGTCCACGTCCATCACCTGGATATCGGGCTCCAGCGCCCCGATGTCATAGGATTTCGCCAAGGTCTTGCGCACCTCGCGATAGCCGCGTTCGTCATGGATGGCCTTGACCACCATGTCTTCCGCCTCGGCCTGGTCGTGCAGATGGAACAGCCGCAGCTTGCGCATGACGGCCGGCGACAGGAACTGCAGGATGAAGCTTTCGTCGCGGTAATCGGCCCAGGCGTGGCGCAACGTCCCCCAGGGATCGTCGTTGCCGGCGAAATCGGGGAACCAGGCGCGGTCCTCGTCGGTGGGGACCTCGCAGATGCGCTTAATGTCCTGCATCATGGCAAAGCCCAGGGCATAGGGGTTGATGCCGGAAAAGCGCGGGTCGTCGAAACCGGGCTGGAACACCACGTTGGTGTGGGAATGCAGGATTTCCATCAAGGTGCCGTCGTCGATCAGCCCTTTGTCATGCAGGCGGTTGGCGACGGTGTAATGCACCATGGTGGCACAGCCTTCGTTCATCACCTTGGTCTGTTTCTGCGGATAGAAATATTGGGCGATGTTGCGCACGATGCGCAGAATCTCGCGCTGCCACGGAGCCAACAGCGGCGCCGATTTTTCCAGGAAATACAGGATGTTTTCTTCCGGCAACCCCAAGGCGCGCTTGCGCTCGGCCTGTTCCTCGTCCTCGGGGAAGCTGTTTTCCGGGCGCGGCACCGTGCGCCACAGATCGTTGTAGTTCTGCTGGAACCAGTCGGCGCGTTCCTGTTGGCGGCGTTTGTCCTCGGCCAAGTCAAAAGGACGCTTGCGTGGATATTTGTGCACGCCATGGCCCATCAGCGCGTGGGCGGCGTCCAGCACCCGTTCCACCGCCCTGGCCCCGTGACGTTCCTCGGCATGCAGGATGTAAGTCTTGGCGAATTCCAGATAATCCAGGATGCCCTTGGCGTCGGTCCATTGCCGGAACAGGGCGTTGTTCTTGAAGAAATGGTTGTGCCCAAAGGCGGCATGGGCGATGACCAGGGTCTGCATGGCCATGGAGTTTTCCTCCATGATGTAGCTGATGCAGGGGCTGGAATTGATGACGATCTCATAGGCCAGACCGCGCTGACCACGCCGGTACAGCGCCTCGTCGGCGGCGAAATGCTTGCCGAACGACCAGTGCTTGTACATCAACGGCATGCCGATGGACGAATAGGCGTCCAGCATCTGTTCGGCGGTGATCACCTCGATCTGGTTGGGATAGGTGGAAAGCCCCAGTTCATCCTGGGCGATGGCGGCGATGGCGTCGTGAACCCGGCCGACCTTGTCGAAGGTCCAGTCGGCGCCGGTGAACAGCAGCTTGTCGGCACTACGCTTCGACATGGCGGCCCTCGCGCGAGAACAGGTCACGGAAGACGGGGAAGATTTGCGCCCGGCTGCGCACCTTGCGCATGGCCATGTTGGGGGCGACGACACTTTTATAGGCGCGCCACAGATCGGATTCGCGGCCCAGCCAGTCCTTGTATTCGGCGCCGACCTCGATATAGGCGAAATACTGGCACACCGGCAGGATGGAATAATGCAGCAAGTCCAGGGTCGCCGGATTGTCCGAAGACGTGTTGTCGCCGTCCGACGCCTGCGCCGCATAGATGTTCCAGTCGGCCGGCGAATAGCGCGCCTTGACGATGCGGGTCATCTCGGTCAACGCGGTGGACACAACGGTACCGCCGGTTTCGGTGGAATAGAAGAAGGTCTCTTCGTCCACTTCCTTGGCGGTGTGGGTATGGCGGATGAAGACGATGTCCACATGGCGGTAACGCCGGGTCAGGAACAGATACAGCAGCATGTAGAAGCGCTTGGCCAAATCCTTCATGTGTTCGGTCATCGACCCGGACACATCCATCAGACAGAACATCACCGCCTGGGATATGGGTTTGGGCACCGGCTGGAAGCGGTTGTAGCGCACGTCCACCGGATCGATATAGGGCACCCGGCGCGACTTGGTCAGCAGATCCTGGTATTGCAGGCGCAGTTCCGACAGCAGTTCCGGATTGTCGCCCTTTTCCTCAAGCTCGGCGATGGCGGCCTGAAGCTCGGCCATCTCGGCCGGCTTGGGCCGCCGAAGCGCGATGCGCCGGCTCAGCGAATTGCGCATGGTGCGCACCAAGTTCAGGTTTGACGGCGACCCGGTCACCGACAAACCGGCGCGGGAATAGGACACGGTTTCCGTCCGCGTCAAATTGGTCTTTTCCATGTCGGGCAGTTCCAGGTCTTCCAGGAACAGGTCCAGGAACTCGTCCCGCGACAGCACGAAATGGAAAGAATCGTCGCCGCCGCCATCGGGCGAGCCGTCGGAACCGCCCCCCGCCCCCGCCTGCTGCGGCGGCTTGGCGATGGTGTCGCCGGGGACGAATTCCTTGTTGCCGGGCACCACGTAATCGCGCACGCCGCCATGGGCGGCACGGCGAAAGCTGGGTTCGTGCAACCCGTCCATGGGGATGGAAATCCCCTCGCCGCCGTCGATGTCGGTGATCGACCGGCCGCTGGATGCCTCGCGCACCGCCTTGCGGATCTGCTCGCGCGCACGGCGCAAAAAGCGCTGGCGGTTGGCCAGACTTTTACCCTTCGGGTTCAGGCGACGGTCGATGATGTTCATGGGTTCGCCCTCTCTTTCCCGTCACTCCCGCGCCAGCCCTAACCCGCCTGCTTGACCCGCATGTACCATTCCACCAGACGGCGGACCTGGCGTTCGGTGTAGCCACGGCTCATCATGCGTTCGACGAATTCGTGGTGCTTCTTCTCGCTGTCGCTGTCCTTCTTGGTGCCAAAGCTGATCACCGGCAGCAAATCTTCCACTTGGCTGAACATGCGCCGTTCGATGACTTCGCGGATCTTCTCGTAAGAGGTCCAGGACGGGTTGCGGCCCTTGTTGTTGGCCCTGGCCCGCAGGCTGAACTTCACCACTTCGTTGCGGAAATCCTTGGGATTGGCGATGCCGGCCGGCTTTTCGATCTTGGACAATTCCTGGTTCAGCAGGTCGCGGTTCAGCAATTGGCCGGTATCGGGGTCCTTGAAGTCCTGATCCTCGATCCAGGCGTCGGCGTAATCCACATAGCGGTCGAACAGGTTCTGGCCATAATCGTGATAGCTTTCCAGGTAAGCCTTCTGGATTTCGTTGCCGATGAATTCGGCATAGCGCTGGGCCAGGTCGGCCTTGATGAATTCCAGGTATTTCTTCTCGGTATCTTCCGGGAATTGCTCACGCTTGATGCTTTGTTCCAGCACGTACATCAAGTGCACCGGGTCGGCGGCCACTTCCGAGGTGTCGTAATTGAACGTTGACGACAGCACCTTGAAGGCGAAGCGGGTGGAAATGCCGTCCATGCCTTCGTCCACCCCGGCGGCATCCTTGTATTCCTGCATGGGCTTGGCCTTGGGGTCGGTTTCCTTGATGCTTTCGCCGTCATAGACCCGCATCTTGGAATAAAGGTTCGAGTTCTCGTGTTCCTTCAGCCGGCTCAGCACGGTGAAGCGGGCCAGCATTTCCAAGGTGGACGGCGCGCATGGCGCCGAAGCCAGTTCCGAGCTTTGGATCAGCTTGTCATAGATGCGCTGTTCCTCGGTCACCCGCAGGCAATAGGGCACCTTGATGACGCAGATGCGGTCGATGAAGGCTTCGTTGTTCTTGTTGTTCTTGAAGGTCTGCCATTCCGCCTCGTTGGAATGGGCCAGGATGATGCCGGAAAACGGCATGGCGCCGATGTTTTCACTGCCGGCGTAATTGCCTTCCTGGGTCGCCGTCAGCAGCGGATGCAGCATCTTGATCGGGGCCTTGAACATCTCGACGAATTCCAGCAAACCCTGGGTGCAGCGGTTCAGGCCGCCGGAATGGGAATAGGCGTCGGGGTCGTTCTGGCCGAACATCTCCAGCTTGCGGATGTCCACCTTGCCCACCAGGGTGGAAATGTCCTGGTTGTTCTCGTCGCCCGGCTCGCATTTGGCCACGCCGATCTGGCGCAGGCGCGACGGATAGACCTTGACCACCTTGAAGCGCGAGATATCGCCGCCGAATTCGTCCAGACGCTTGACCGCCCACGGACTCATCAGTCCGGGCAGACGGCGGCGCGGAATGCCGTATTTGTCTTCCAGCGCCGGTCCCATGGTCTCGGGATCGAACAGGCCCAGCGGGCTTTCGAAAAGCGGGCTGACTTCCTTGCCCGCCTTCAGCACGTAGATGGGCATCACCTCCATCAGCGCCTTCAGCCGTTCGGCCAAGGACGACTTGCCGCCGCCCACCGGCCCCAGCAGATAAAGAATCTGCTTTCTTTCCTCCAGCCCTTGGGCGGCGTGGCGGAAATAGCCGACGATACGTTCGATGGTCTCTTCCATGCCGTAGAATTCGGCGAAGGCGGGATAGACCTTCAGCGTGCGGTTCATGAAGACGCGGCTGAGGCGCGGGTCCTTGGCGGTGTCGACGAGGCTGGGCTCGCCGATGGCGGCGATCATCCGTTCAGCGGCAGAGGCGTACATCATGGGATCGGTCCGGCACCCGTCCAGGTACTCGGACAAACTCATCTCGGCATCCTTGCGCCCCTCGTAGGCACGGGCGAATTGCGAGAAAATGTCGTCGGCGACAGGCATGGCTCACTCCATTTCCTCAAGCCGGGCAAAGCCGGCAAGCGATGGTCCCGATTTTTACGTAATCACTCGCCCCCGAATGAAAAAGGGGGGGCACACAGGATTTCGCTGCGGAATATGCATGGCTGCCGCACGTTCAATGGGGCCAATGTTCAGGCATTACTGGCAGGCATTAACCAGTTATTTACACATCCCCTGCGCTTGGGTGGTTTTCAACCACCCGTCTTGCGGATAAATTGGCGCCGCGAAGAAGCGGAAAGGCCGTCATGAGCTTGATGTCGTTGATGAGTGAAAGATTGGCGGACGGTCGGCCGCTGCGCGTCGGCCTGATCGGCGCCGACAAGTTCGCCGCCTTGTTCCTGGCCCAGGCCCGCCATCTTCCCACCCTGCACGTGGCCGCCATCGCCCACCCCGACATCGAACGCGCCCATACCGCGCTGGCCTTGGCCATGTGGCCGCCGGCCAAGGCGGTGGCCCGTTCTTTGGCCGAAGCCTTCGCCACCGGCGGCACCTGGGTCGCCGACGACACCATGGCCATGCTGGAACAGCCCGGCCTGGACGTGGTGATCGAAGCCACCAATTCACCGCAGGCGGCCAGCAACGCCCTGGCCGCCATGGCCAACGACACCCATGTGATCATGGCCAGCATCGAAGCCGACGCCCTGGTCGGCCCCTATCTGGCCCGTCAGGCCCGGCTGCAAGGCGTGATCTATTCCCTGGCCTATGGCGACCAGCCGTCGCTGATCTGCGAAATGGTGGACTGGGCCCGGGCCTGCGGCTTCCAGATCGCCGCCGCCGGCCGCGGCATCGCCTGGAAATCCGGGCACGAAACCATCACCCCCGACCAGGTGTGGTCACACCTCGACATCACCCCCGAACAGGCCCGGGCCAAGGATCTGGACCCCCGCGTCGCCACCGCCAGCCTGGACGGCACCCGCACCGCCCTGGAACTGGCGTCGGTATGCAACGCCACCGGCTTGTTGCCGCCGACGGGCGGCCTGACCTGTCCGCCTTGCGGCACCCATGACTTGCCCCATGTTTTCCGCCCCACGGCCGATGGCGGCCGCTTGGAAGGCATGGGCGTGGTCGAAGCCGCCTCGTGCCTGGAACCTGACGGTCGGGGGGTGCATGGCGGCCTGCGCTGGGGGGTGTTCGCCACCTTCACCTCGCCCTCGCCCCACACCACCTTGTCGTTCGCGGAATACGGCCTGCTGACCGACGCCAGCGGCTGTTACGCCGCCCGCTGGCGCCCCCACCGTCTGGCCGGGATGGAGACCACGCTTTCGGTGGCCAGCGTCTGCCTGCGCGGCGAACATACCGGCTGTCCCAGGGATTGGATCGCCGACGTCGCCACCATCGCCAAGACCAACTTGCCCGCCGGCAGCGTCCTGGACGGCATCGGCGGAACAAGCGTGCGCGGAATCCTGGTGTCTTCGGCCCAAGCCATGACGACCGCCAGCTTGCCGGTGTCGCTGACCCCGGGCGCGGTGCTGCGCCGCCCCGTCGCCGCCGGCCAGGCCGTCACCCTGGCTGACGTGGACCTGCCGTCAGAGGTCGCCCACCTGATGGACATGCGCGCCGCCATGGTGCCGGTCGGCTGAATCGACAGCGGCTCAGAAAGCCTCTTCCCAAGACCGCGACAGCTTCATGGCGCAATTGATCAATCCCACCATGGAATAGGTCTGCGGGAAGTTGCCCCACAACTCGCCGGTGCGCGGGTCGATGTCTTCCGACAGCAGGCCCAGGGGGTTGCGCTTGTCCAGCACCTGTTCGAACAGGGCGCGGGCCTCGGCCTTGCGGCCGATGGCGGCCAGGGCGTCGATGTACCAGAAAACGCAGATGAGAAAGGCGGTCTTGGGTTTGCCGAAATCGTCCTCGGCCACATAACGGTACAAGAAGCCGTCGGTGCGCAGCGCCTTGGCCACCGCGTCGACGGTGCCGGCCAGACGCGGGTCGTCGGCGGCCAGGAAGTCCACTTCGTGCAGCAGCAACAAAGTGGCGTCCATGTCGGTGCCGTCGAAGGTGGACACGAAGCTGCCCAGGGCTTCGTTCCAGGCCCGCGCGCAGATGGTGGCATACAGGCGATCGGCCTCGCGCCGCCAATAGCTGGCGCGGTCGCCCTTGTTGATCCGTTTGGCGATCTTGGCCAGGCGGTCGCAGGCGGCCCAGCACATGACGGCGGAAAAGGTGTGCACATGGGCGGAATTGCGCAACTCCCACGGCCCCGCATCGGGCTGGTCGAAGGTGGCGATGGAACGGCAGCCCAATTTTTCCAGCTGTTCGAACAAGGTGTCGTCGCCGGGATGGGTCAGACGGCGGTCGAAAAAGGCGTGGGTCGAGGCCAGGACGATGCTGCCATAGACGTCGTTCTGCACCTGCAGGTGGGCCTGATTGCCCAGCCGCACCGGACCGAAACCGCGATAGCCGGCTAGATGGTCGGCGATGACTTCGTCCATGGTGGACTCCCGGGTGATGCCATAGACCGGGCGCAGGCCGTCCTCGCTGGAGCCTTCGACGATGTCACCGATATAGCGCAGGTAGTCTTCCATCATGCGGGTGACACCCAAACGATTGAGCGCGTGGATGACGAAATAGGCGTCGCGCAGCCAGCAAAAGCGGTAATCCCAATTGCGTTCGGTGTCGGCGGCTTCCGGGATCGAGGTGGTCAACGCCGCGACGATGGCGCCGGTTTCCTCGAAATTACACACCTTCAAGGTGATGGCGGCGCGGATCACCGCGTCTTGCCATTCGAACGGAATGGACAAGGACCGCACCCAGCTCCGCCAATGGTCGGCGGTGCGTTCGAACAGGTCCCGCGCGGTGGATTCGATACCGGCCTGCAAGCTTTCGTCGGCCCCCAGGATCATGTCCACCGGACGGTCCAGCACGAAGGACCGTTCCTCGATGACATAGGAAATGGGGGCGTTGGTGGTCAGCCGCAGGGTCTGATCGGCCGAGACATAGCGCACATGGTTGCTGCCCCGGGTGATCTGCGGCAACAGCGCGCCATTGCCGAAGCGCGGCCGCAGGCGGATGCGTAGACGCGGCCGCCCCTGCAACGGCCGGATGCGGCGCACCACCATCGGCGGCCGATAGATGCGTTCGTAAAGGGCGAAGCGCGGGCAGAAATCCACCACTTCGACCAGACCGCCATGACGGTCGGACAGCATGGTGCGCAAGATGGCGGAATTGGGCAGGTATTCCTGCTCGGTGTGCACCTGATCCACCAGGCACAACGAGAACTCGCCGTCAATGCCGTCATTGCCGTTGACCAGCGACTGGAACACCGCGTCGCCGTCCAGGCGGGGAAAGCAGTTCCAGACGATGGACGCCTTGGCGTCGACCAAGGCGGCGATGGTGCAATTGCCGATGATGCCAAGCTCAAGACTGGGCATGGTTTCCTCCTGTCGCTTGCCGATGCAATATCTTCAGCCAGCGGCGCACCGCCCGGGGCGACGACAGCTCCCGGTTTGCTGCGCTGCCCTGGGTGCCGCCCACCCGGATGGACACGCCGTCCAGCCGGTTGACGGCGCGAAAGCCGCATTCGTCGGTGACGTCGTCCCCCACATAGACGGGGACGCGGCCCATGAAGGCCGGGGCGTTCATGAACCGGGTGATGGCCGTGCCCTTGTCGATACCGGCGGGAACCACTTCCACCACCGACTTGCCGTCGATCAGCCGCAGGGACTGGTCGGCGCGTTCGATGGTGCGCCGGGCCAAGGCCCGGACCTGACCGGCCAGTTGCGGATTGTCGCGGTAATGCATGGCCACCCCCATGGGCTTGCGCTCGACCAGGATGCCGGGCAGTGTCTCGGCGCCTGCCGCCAGGGCGTCCAATTCGGGAATGGCGGCCACACCGGCCCGCATGGTCCCGTCCAGCCGCCATTCGCCGCCATGGGACCCGGCCGCGGTGTCCAGCCCCGGGAACAGCCGGTCCACTTCCGCCAAGGCCCGGCCGCTGACCAGGGCCAAGGCGCCATCCAGTCGCTCGGCCAATTCACGCAGCAGCGGCGGCAGGAAACCGGGCACCTCCACCAGATGGGGCTTGGGCGCCAGATCGATCAGCGTGCCGTCGATGTCCAGGAACAGCGCCAGGGATCGGCGCCCCCTAGACATGGCGCCCTCCTCCGGCCGGCACGGCCTGAACCATCTGGTTTTGGATGGCGCGGCTTTTGCGCATGCGGGCGGCGTCCAGCAACATGCGGCCGGCCCAATGATGGATGTTGTGTTCGCTGACCAGCTCGCGCATCAGCTTCATGCGCTCGCGGCGCTGGTCGGCGGGCATGGTCAGCCCCACATGCATGGCTTCCCCCATACCCTGGATGTCATAAGGGTTGACGATCAGCGCCTCGCGCAGTTCACGCGACGCCCCGGCGAAAGTGGACAGCACCAGCACCCCGTCTTCGTCGTCGCGCGCCGCGACGAATTCCTTGGCCACCAGGTTCATGCCGTCGTGCAGGCTGGACACCAGACACAGGTCGGCGGCACGGAACAAGGTCAGCACCTCGTCCGGTTCATGGTGGCGGGCCACCAGCAGGACCGGCCGCCAATCGTCGCGGCCGAAGCGTTCGTTGATCTCGGCCGCCAGTCCCTCGGCCTCTTCCTGGGTGATCTGATAGGCCGACAGACGGCCACGGGTGGGCGCCGCCACTTGCAGCAGAGTGAAGCGTCCGATCCATTCCGGATGCTGTTCCAACAACGACTGCACGGCGCGGAAACGGTCGGCGATGCCCTTGGTGTAGTCGAAACGCTCGACCCCCACCGCGAGATGGACATCGGCACCGATGCCATAGCGTTGCCGCACCAGTTCGCGGCATTGGTCGACCGGCGGGGTGTCGGCCAGGGCGACCGGCGGCCATTCGATGGAAATGGGATAGGGACGCACCAAGGTGGTGTTGCCGTCCACGTCGCGCACCACCGACAATTCCCGGTCGATATGGCTGGCCAGGAAACGGTCCACCGATTCCAGGAAGTTCAGGCAGTGGAACTGGGTGTGGAAGCCCAGGATGGACGAGCCCAGCAGGCCGGCCAGGATCTCTTCCTTCCACGGGCAGATGCTGAACATTTCGGGATTGGGCCACGGAATGTGCCAGAAGGTGATGATGGTGGCCTCGGGCAGGCGTTCGCGCACCATCTGCGGCAGCAGGGCGAAATGGTAATCCTGGACCAGCACCACCGGATTGGGGGTGGTCGCCTCGGCCACCACGGCGTCGGCGAACTTGCGGTTGACCGCCATGTACTGCTCCCAGTCGGACGCCCGGAAGATGGGGCGGACGAAGGCGATATGGCACAAAGGCCACAAGCCTTCGTTGGCCAGGCCGTAATAATAGCCGTCCTGTTCCTCGTCGCTCAGCCACACCCGGCGCAGGGTATAGGCCGGCGCCTCGGGCGGCACCGCCAGATGGTCGGACTTGTCCACCATCAGACTGTCGGCGCTGCCGCTGCCATGGGCGATCCAGGTGCCACCACAGGCCCGCATGATCGGTTCAAGCGCGGTGACCAGCCCGCTGGCCGGCCGTTGCAGGGTGACCTTGCCATCTTCCATGTTGTGGATATAGGGCTGGCGGTTGGACACCACCAACACTTCGGCGTCGGGCATTTCGTCGCGCAACAAGCTGCGCAGGGAATCGGGGCCCCAATCGACGCGAATGGCGTCCGACAGGCCGCGCGGCGCTTCCAGGCTGCGCATGGCTTTGCGCATCTCGCGCAGCAAGGGGGCCATTTCCGGGGCGTCGCGGCGGTCGGATCCAGTGCCGGGCTGGCCCTTCAGGCCACGCTGCAAGGTGCTGAGCCAGCCGCGCAGGGTCAGCCGTGCGACAATCGCCGTCACCCCCGCCGCCGCCAGTCCCAGGAAACCCAGGAACGCCGCCAGATAGGATTCGGCGCTGGACAGGCGGCGTTCGATGAACCCCAGGTCATGCAGGATGACCAGATGACCCTGGGGAGCGCCGGTGCTGGCCAGGGCGAAGCTGGCGGCCAGGACCGAGCCGTTGTTCAGATGGGCCACGGTGAAGGATGGTTCCGCGGAATTGTCGCCGGGACAGCCCAGACTGGCCGGCCAAGCCGCCGAACGCCGCACCAGCTTGCCGCTGTTGTCGCACAGCCCCAGGGCCAGAACCCGTTCATCCTGGGCGATGCGGCGGAACAAGCCATCCACTTGCCGCGACGAACCGCTGCGAACCTGTTCGGCCACGTTTTCCTGAACCGAGTTGAAGATCAACCGGGACCGCATTTCCACGTCGGCCCGGAACCACTTTTCGATCAGCCCGCCCACCGCTGGAGCCGCCAGCCAGGCAATCAGACCCAAGACCAACAACAGCGGCAGGACGAAGCGCAGCGCCATGCGCATCCACTTGTCCTTATCCATTTCAACGCTTGTGGCCGCAGACATTCACTCTGCGGTGCACAACGTAAGGGTGCCCCCTCGCCCCACCCCGGTCAATCGTAATTTTCGATTGATTCAATCTATTTTATTGATTTACATCTTCCACAGCACCCTCCTTATGAACTAAAGAAATATGCCTTCCGGCTTGATATCGTGTTTCTGGCAATCAGCAAAATGGGAGGCGTTCATGGAATCCTGCTGCAACCCCGTCGTACACGAGTTGTCCAGACGCGGTTTCGTCAAATTGGCCCTGGGGGCCAGTGCCGCGCTGTGGTGGAGCTTTCAGCCTAAAATGGCGCACGCCGCCGGCAACACCGAAGCCTTGTTGCTGTCGTGCATGGATTACCGTCTGGTGGACGACGTCGTCCGCTACATGGACGGGCGTGGCCTGACCAACAAATACGACCACGTCATCCTGGCCGGGGCGTCATTGGGGGTGCTGCAGGACAAGAACCTGTCCTGGGGCCAGACCTTCTGGGACCATGTGGGGGTCGCCATCGACCTGCACCACATCCAAAAGGTCATCATCTTGGACCACCGCGACTGCGGCGCCTACAAGGTGTTCCTGGGTCCCGATTCCGCCAAGGACCGGGACACCGAAACCGCCAGCCACACCGCCCGCCTGAAGGCGCTGAAGACAGCCATCAACGGCAAATACCCCAATCTGGGGGTGGAAACCCTGATCATGGATCTGGACGGCAAGGTGGAAACCGTCGCCTGACAAAGCAAAACCCCGTCGGGAAGCTTCCGACGGGGTTTTTTCTTAGACCTCGTCGCCCCAGGGCGGGTCGGGCAGCACCTGGAACAGGTTGCGCAGGCCCTCGCCCCACAATTGGCCGATCTTTTGGAAATAGGGGTCGTCCTCGCGGATGGTGTGATGGACGCCGACCTTGAACTCGTCCTTGTGATAGACCAGCAGGTCGATGGGCAACCCCACCGTCAGGTTGGAACGGATGGTGGAATTCAGCGACAACAAAGCGCATTTGGTCGCCGGCATCAGGTCCATGTCACGAGTGACGACACGGTCCAGGATGGGCTTGCCGTACTTGGTCTCGCCGATCTGCAAAAACGGGGAATCCTCGCCGCATTCGATGAAGTTGCCGGCCGAGTAGATCATGAACAGGCGCGGTTCCTCGCCCTTGATCTGGCCACCGAAGATCAGCGACACGGCGAAATCGGCGCCATGCTCCTTCAGATGCTTGGCGTCGTGGCCGTGCACCTCGCGTACGAAGGCCCCCAGGATGCGGGCGACGTCGAACATGGTCTCGGCCAGATAGACGTTCTTCTTGGGATCGTCGGTCTTGGCGCCCTGGTCGACCAGGGCGGCGACGAACTGGGTGATGGCCAGGTTGCCGGCCGACAACATGACCAGGACGCGGTCGCCCTGCTTTTCCCAGATACGCATCTTGCGGAAGGTGGACACGTGGTCCACCCCCGCATTGGTGCGCGAATCAGACGCGAACACCAGTCCCTGTTCCAGGGACATGGCCAAACAATAGGTCATCGTATCTCTCCGCTGCGGCCCAAACTAGGCCGACATCAGGAAGTCTTCGTGCAACTGGGTGCTGATGTGGTTGTTGACGGTGATGAAGCCGGCGACGAACTCCTTCAACCCTTCGCTCAACAACTCGTCCATCTTGCTCCAGTGCAGCTTGGCCTGCAGCGCCCCGACCATGCGGGTGCATTCCAGATCCGGCCCCAACGCCATCAGGCTTTCCATGGTCTTGTCCAGGCAGGATGACAGGGAACGCGGCATGGAAGCCTTTTGGATCAGCATTTCCAAGGCGTTGGCCTGGCGCGGTTCGTCACGATAGACGGTACGGTAGGCCTTGAGCGCACTGACCGAACGCAGCACCACCGCCCAATGGGTGTGGCCGAAGGGGTCCGAACCGGCGCCACCGGGCGAGAAGCCGCCCAAGGGCACGCCGATCAGCCGTGCCGTGTTGTCGGCGCGTTCCAAAGCGGTGCCCAGACGCAGGAAGTGATAGGGCTCGTCGCGCAGCATGACGCCGTCGACAATGCCGCGGAACAGATGCGAGCGTTCGCGCACCCATTCGCAAAAGGCGATCAGCCCCTGCTCGCGCAGGCGCGGGCCGTCCATGGACTTGACTTCCAGCCAGGTGGCGTTGGTGGCTTCCCACAATTCGTTGGGGATCACCGACCGCACCGCGTGGGCGTTTTCACGGGTCGAGCGCAAGGCCGCATAGATCGAAGACGGATTGGTGGCGTCCAGCACAGTATAGCTGACCACGTTCACCGCCGAAGCCTGGCTGTAACGCATGTTGAACGCCTTCTCGCCGCCGGCGATGGACAGCACCGAACGCCAAAAGGCGTCGGGATTGCCCGGGGACGACATGGCGGTGCGGTTGGCGACGTCCAGGAAGCGGGCGATGTTCTCGGCACGCTCCATGTACCGGCTCATCCAGTACAGATGCTCTGCGGTGCGGCTCAGCATGGGTCGTTCTCCAGCACCCAGGTATCCTTGGTCCCGCCGCCCTGCGACGAATTGACCACCAGCGACCCTTCGGTCAGCGCCACGCGGGTCAGCCCGCCCGGCACCAAAGTCACGGTCTCGCCGGCCAGCACATAGGGACGCAAGTCCACGTGACGCGGCGCGATGCCCTGGTCCACCAAGGTGGGAACGGTGGACAAGGCCAGGGTCGGCTGGGCGATGTAGTTGGAGGGATTGGCCAGGATCACCTTACGGAATTCTTCGATCTTGGCCTTGGTCGAGGTCGGCCCCACCAGCATGCCGTAACCGCCGGCGCCCTGGACTTCCTTGACCACCAACTCGGACAGGTGTTCCAGCACGTATTTGCGGTCGTCTTCCTTTTCCAGACGCCAGGTGGGCACGTTGTTGAGGATGGGTTCCTCGCCTAAGTAGAACTTCACCATGTCGGGGACATAGGTGTAGGTGGCCTTGTCGTCGGCGACGCCGGTGCCGATCGCATTGGCCAGGGTCACCCCGCCACCGCGGTAGACATCCAGCAGGCCGCGCACCCCCAAGGCCGAATCGGGGTTGAAGGCGTCGGGGTCCATGAATTCGTCGTCGATGCGGCGATAGATCACGTCCACCCGCTTGGGGCCACGGGTGGTGCGCATCCACACCAGACCGTCCTGGACGAACATGTCGCGGCCTTCCACCAGTTCGATACCCATCTGCTCGGCCAGGAAGGCGTGCTCGAAATAGGCCGAGTTGTAGTACCCCGGCGTCATCATCACCACGTTGGGGTCGCCCTTGCACTTGATGGGCGCGACCGACCGCAGGTTCTTGATCAGGATATCCGGGTAATCGTCCACCGGCGCCACCTGATGGCGGGCGAACAGATCGGGGAACAGGCGCATCATCATCGCCCGGTTTTCCAGCATGTAGGAAACCCCGGACGGTGAACGCAGGTTGTCTTCCAGGACATAGAACTCGTTCTCGCCGGTACGCACCAGATCGATGCCGGCGATGTGGGTATAGACGTCGCGGGCCACGTCGATGCCCATCATTTCCGGGCGGAACATGGCGTTGCCCAGGACGTGTTGCTTGGGGATGATGCCGGCCTTCAGGATTTCCTGGTCGTGGTACAGGTCCTTCAGAAAGGCGTTGAGCGCACGGACGCGCTGGCAACAGCCGGCCGACAGGTGTTTCCACTCGGAAGCCGAGATGATGCGCGGCACGGTGTCGAAGGGGATCAGGCGCTCGGTGCCTTCCTGGTCGCCATAGACGGTGAAGGTGATGCCAAGACGCCGAAACAGCATGTCGGCTTCTTCATGCTTGCGCCGCAGCACGTCGGGGGGCAGGGACAACAGCCAGTTCTCGTAGGCCCGGTAGGGAGCGCGCACACCACCGGCCGAGGATTTCATTTCGTCGAAGGCCATTCCCTCTCCATCCGCTGTTCAGCTTTGGCTTTTTCGCAATGCAACCGCCGTGCCTGGAAAAACCCATGAGATTTCAAGGGCCGTTGTCTGTGCGCCACCAAAAGTATGCGCAAAGCCTGACCTCTTGGCTCAATTCTTAGGCAATCCCTACAACCCCCGCATCCAACGCGGCCGCATGCCTTGCCCCATTTCCAGACACTGGTCGATCTGCGCCAGGACGCGGGCGCGGTCCTTGGGCAGCGTTCCCGCCAAGGGTAGCGCGTTGCTGGCATGGTTGGAACGGAAGATCACCGGCGCGGGTGGGGCCAAGCGCTCCACCAGCCGGCGCATTTCCAGCAGCACGGCGCGGTCGTCCTGCCAGGCGAAGGGCTCGCCGAATTTTTCCATGAAGCGGTCTTCCACCTCGTCGGCCAGCCGCAATTGCAAGGTGGACAAAAAGGTCACCGGCACCCGGTTCAGCATGTCCGCCGTCTCGTCCATGTGCTGCTGCCAGTATTTCTGCCCGCCCAGCCCGGTGATCACCGTGGCCGAAACCTTCAGCCCGGCCTCGGCGGCGCGGGCCAGCCCCTGCTCCATCTGCTTGGCGGTGCCCTTCCTGATCTTCTTCAAGATCATGTCCGAGCCGCTTTCGATGCCCACATAGACCAGCCCCAGCTTCTTGGACTTCAGGAACTGGATTTCCCCGACGCTTTTGGCCAGCAGGTTGAACGGCGTGGCGTAAGCCGTCACCCGCTGCAAATTGGGAAAAGTGGCGGCCAGCCGGTCGCAAATGGCGGCCAGATGGTCGGTGGGCAGGTTGTAGGCGTCGCCGTCGGCCAGGAACACCCGGTGCGCATCGGGCCACACCCGGGCGGCGGCGGCGATGTCGTCATAGACCGCGTCCAACGAGCGGGCGCGGTAATCCTTGACCTTGTACATGGAACAGAAGGTGCAGCCGTTGAACCGGCAGCCCAACGTCGCCTGGATGATCAGGTTGTCGCCTTCGGATGGCGGACGCCACAGGGGGAAATCGTAATCGAGCAAAGCCAACCGCCCTTATCAAAGAAACCCGCCGTTTTTTACTCCGAACATTCCGGGCTGGGATCGGGCCGTTTGTCGCGCATGGTGACCAGTTCCTCGGCCGCCGTCGGATGGATGCCGATGGTGGAATCCAGTTGCGCCTTGGTGGCGCCGCATTTCAGGGCGACGGCGAAGCCCTGCACCATTTCCGGACCATCGGGTCCCAGCACGTGGATGCCCAAGACCTTGTCGGTCTTCTGATCGACGATGATCTTCATCAGCGTGCGTTCGTCACGGCCGGAAAGCGTGTTCTTCATGGGCTTGAAGCGCGAGACATAGACGTCGATGGCGCAGCCCAGTTGGGCACGCGCCTGTTCCTCGGTCAACCCGACGGTGGCGATGGGCGGCATGGAGAAGACAGCTGTGGGGACGTTGTCGTAATCGGTGCTGGTGGGATTGCCCAGGAATAGGGTTTGGACCAGGGCCATGCCCTCGGCCAAAGCCACCGGGGTCAGGTTCATGCGGTCGGTGACGTCGCCGATGGCCCAGATGCTGGGCACCGAGGTCCGCGAGAACTTGTCCACCACCACGGCGCCGTTCTTGTCGAGTCGCACCCCGGCCGCTTCCAGCCCCAGCCCCTTGGTGTTCGGCGCCCGACCGGTGGCGTACATGACCAGATCGACCCGCAAGGTCTCGTCGCCGGACAGGCGCAGGTCATAGCCGCCCTTGACCTTTTCGATGGACAGGACCTGGGTTTCGCGGCGCAGGTCGATGCCCTTGGCCACCATGGCTTCGTCCAGGGCGGCGCGGACGTCCTGGTCGAAGCCGCGCAGCGTCGCCTCGCCGCGAATGATCTGGGTGACCTTAACACCTAGGGAATTGAAGATGCCGGCGAATTCCACCGCGATATAGCCGCCGCCGACAATGGCGATGGCGCCGGGCAATTGCAGCAGATCCAAGGCCTCGTCCGAGGTGATGGCGTGCTCGATGCCGGGGATTTGCGGCAAGGACGGACGCCCGCCGGTCGAGACCAGAATGTTTTCGGCGTTCAGCAAAGTGTCGCCCACCTTGACCGTGTGGGCGTCGACGACGGTGCCGCGGCCTTCGAACATGGTGACGCCGGAATCGCGCATGATACGGTTGTAGACGGCTTCCAAACGGTTCAGCTCGGCATTCTTGGCGCTGATCAGCCGCGCCCAGTCGAAGCCGACGGAACCGATGTCCCAGCCGAAACCAGCGGCGTCGGCGATTTCCTCGGCGAAATGGCCGCCCATGACCAACAGCTTCTTGGGCACGCAGCCGCGCATGACGCAGGTGCCGCCGACCCGGCTTTCCTCGATCGCCGCCACTTTCTTGCCCAACCGCGCCGCCATGCGCGAGGCGCGCACGCCCCCCGAACCGGCGCCGATGGTGACGAGGTCGAAGTCGAAACCGGACATATGCGGAGCTCCTTGGTCTGTCAGGGCGACAGACTAGCAAGCGCAGACGGCGGAAGAAAGCCGGATGGTCACCGTGGTGCCCTGGCCCGGCGCCGAGTCCATGGTCAGGGTGCCCCCATGCAGTTCGATGAATTTCTTGGCCAAAGGCAGGCCCAGGCCGGTGCCGGCATGGCGGCGGCTGGCCTGGTCGTCCACCTGGACGAAGGGTTCCAACACCCGCTGGATGTCGCAGGGATTCATGCCGATGCCGGAATCCGCCACCTTGATCCATACGCCGTCGTCATCACGGCCCAGCCCCAGGGTCACCGTGCCGCCGGCCGGGGTGAACTTCAGGGCGTTGCCCAGCAAATTCAACAGCACCTGCTTCATGCGCAAAGGATCGACCCGCACCTTGCCGGGGTCGCTGTCCATCGCCAAACGCAGTTCCAGGCGCTGGCGCATGGCCTTTTCCTGCAGCAGGCGGATCACCTGTTCGGCCAAGGGCACCAAGGGCAGCACTTCCGGGGTCAGGTCGAAATGCCCGGCTTCCACCTTGGACAGGTCCAGCACTTCGTTGATGATGGACAGCAGATGGGTGCCCGATTCCCAGATGGATTCCACGTATTCGCCATAGACGGGGTTTTCCACCGGTCCCAGCACCCCCAGGCGCATGACGTCGGAAAAACCGATGATGGCGTTGAGCGGCGTGCGCAGCTCGTGGCTCATATTGGCCAGGAACTCGCTTTTGCAACGGTTGGCGTCCTCGGCCAGACGCCTTGCCGCCTCGGCTTCCGCGGTGCGGGCGGCGACCCGGTATTCCAGCAGGTCGTTGGCTTGGCGGAGCGCGGTTTCGGCGCGGCGCCGTTCGGTGATGTCCTGGCCGACGATGACGATGCCGTCCTCGCTGTCCAACGGCGCCAGGTTCCACGACACCACCCGGTTGCCCAGCACGCCTTCGTGGTCACGCAACTGCAGGCCCGATCGAGCCAGGACCAGCCATTGTTCGAAGGAAGCGCCCAGATTGTCACCCAGCACCTGACGCCAGGGCTTGCCCACCACGTCCTGGGCCGACACCGCCAAAATGCGTTCAGCCTCGCGGTTGAAGTCCTGCACGCGGCCGTCGAAGCCGACCACCACGATGATGCTGGCCGCCACCTCGATCAAAGACCGGAAGCGGGATTCGCTGGCCCGCAACACCGCCTCGCGCCGCTTGCTTTCGGTGATGTCGCCCAACGAGCCGACCATGCGGGTGGCCATGCCGTTGACCCCGCGCACCGCCACCCCGCGCGAACGGATCCAGCGGTATTCGCCGTTGCGGGTGCGGACCCGGTATTCGCTTTCGAAATGTTCGGTTTCGCCCTTCAGATGGCGGATCAGGGTGGATTGATAGGAATCCCGGTCGTCGGGATGCACCATCTTCAGCCAGTCATGAGAGGTGGTGCGCACGGTTTCGCCGTCAAAGCCCAGGATGGCCAGCAGGCGGGTGGACAGGAACAGTTCCTTGGTGATGGGATTCCAGTCCCACAACCCCTCGCCCGGGCCGCGCATGGCCAGGGCATAGCGTTCCTCGCTTTCGCGAAGCGCGTTGGTGGCCACCATCAGGGCGTCGCGGGCGGCGTTGGCTTCCTTGTGGGCGGCTTCCAGTTCGGTGATGCGGGTACGCAAGCGCGAAATGACGGAACGCCGCCGAAAAGGCGTCGTGGCTGTAGCCAGCCTGCTCCGATTGCGCTCTGTCGTCACGCGACCTCCCTCAGCGTTCGCCCCTGGTATTACCTTTTCTTCTAAATGTGCAATTCCCCTGGACCGGGAACAAGGGGGCGAAGGTATACTTCGCCCCCATCTTTTGAATTGAGCTTAAGCGCTCAGCGTCTCGACCGCGGCGCGGCCGAAACGGTTTTCCACATAGACCAGCAATTCAGCCACCGTTTCCTCGACCGACTTGCCTTCGGTGTTCAGCACCAGTTCCGGGGCGTCGGGGGCCTCGTAGGGGGCGGAAATACCGGTGAAATCGGGGATTTCGCCCTGGCGCGCCTTCTTGTACAGGCCCTTGGGGTCACGGGCTTCGCAGGCACCCAGGTCGGTGGCGACATGGATTTCGTGGAAGGCGGAGGCGTCGATGGCGCGCACCCGGTCGCGGTCAGCACGATAAGGGCTGATGAAGGCGGTGATCACCAGCATGCCGGCCTTGGCGAACAGGTGCGCCACCTCGCCGACGCGGCGGATGTTTTCGGTGCGGTCCTCGTGCGAGAAGCCCAAATCGCGGCACAGGCCGTGGCGGACGTTGTCGCCGTCCAGCACGTTGACCTGCCAGCCCTTTTGGAACAGACGACGTTCCAGTTCCATGGCGATGGTGGACTTGCCGGCGCCCGACAGGCCGGTCAGCCACAACACGCCGCCCTTGTGACCATTGGCCCGGGCGCGGGACTCGGTGGTCACCTGGTGGTCCACCTGGAAGATGTTGCGGGTGTCGCGGGCCCCGCCGACGATACCGCCGCCAACGATGTCGTAGCCATGCACCAGCACGAACCGCCCCAGACGGGCATTGGTGCCGAAAGTGTCGAAAGCCATGGCCGAACGCGACCGCAGCACCACTTCGGCCACGGCGTTGCGGCCCACCTGGGCACCCTGGTGGCTGCCCAGGTCCTCGACGTCGATGACCCGTTCGATGGCGGCCACTTCCACGTGGTATTCGGCGGTGGACAGTTTCAGCTTCAGGCGGTCGCCCAAGACCAGGGGATCGCGGCCCAGCCAGAAGACGCGGGCCTTGATTTCGTGCGCCAGGGCCGGCGCCGCTTCGGCCAAGTGGGCGATCTGGCCGCGTTCGACGAAGATCGGCTCGTCCAGTGTGAACCCCACCGACTGGCCGGCGCCGGCCGACACAACGGTGACGTCGGAACCGGCCCAAGCTTCGATGCTGGCGATTTTGGCCGACTTGCCCGACGGCGAGAACACCAGCTTGTCGCCCACCTTCAGGCGGCCGCTTTCGATCCGGCCGGCGATGATGCGCCGGGCGTCGAACTTGTAGACGTCCTGGACCGGGAAGCGCAGGTCCAGGTCATGGGCGGTGACGGCGGCGGCGAAGCCGTCCAGGGCTTCCAGGACCGTCGGCCCCTGATACCAGGCGGCGGCTTCGGAACGTGCCTTGATGAAGTCGCCGCCACGGGCGGAAACCGGCACCACATGGGTGGGGGTGACGCCGATGCCGGCCAGATAGGCGCGGATTTCGGCATCCACTTCGTTGAAGCGGTCCTGCGACCAGCCCACCAGGTCCATCTTGTTGACCACCACGGCGATCTGCGACAGCCCCAGAAGATGCAGCAGATAGCCATGACGGCGGGTCTGTTCCTGGACGCCTTCATGGGCGTCCACGATCAGCACCGCCGCCTCGGCGGAAGCCGCGCCGGTGATCATGTTCTTCAGGAATTCCTTATGGCCCGGCGCGTCGATGATCAGCACCGGGCGAAAGCCCGTGTGGAACCGCAATTGCGAGGTGTCGATGGTGATGCCCTGGTCGCGTTCAGCCTGCAGCGCATCCATGACGAAGGCCCATTCGAAGGGCATGCCGCGCTTGTCGCAGACTTCCTTCAGGTATTCCACCTTGCCTTCGGGCAAAGCGCCGGTTTCGTGCAGCAGGCGGCCGACCAGGGTGGACTTGCCGTGGTCCACGTGACCGACGACAACGATCTTCAGCGGGGTGTTGGACATGATCTTGGCGTCCCTTGCTTACATGTAGCCGGCGGCGCGCAGCCGCTCGAAGGCGTCTTCGGATTCCTTGTCCTGGGCGCGACCGGCGCGTTCGGACGTCTTGGTGGTTTCCAGTTCCTCGACGATCTCTTCCACGGTGGAGGCGGTGGACGCGATGGAACCGGTGCAAGGGGCGCAACCCAACGAGCGATAGCGCTGGCCGTTCTTGGCGAAATAAAGGTCGACCACCGGAATGCCTTCGCGGGCGATATAGCGCCACACATCCAGTTCGGTCCAGGCCAGCAGCGGATGGATGCGCAGATGGGTGCCCGGGGCGAAGTCGGTCTTGAACTGGTCCCAGAATTCGGGCGGCTGGTCGCGCACGTCCCATTCGTTGGTGTCGTTGCGCGGGCTGAACACCCGTTCCTTGGCCCGCGTGCCTTCCTCGTCGCGGCGGATGCCGGCGATGACGCCGGTGAAGCCGTGTTCTGCCAGCAGCGCCTTCAGTCCCTCGGTCTTCAAGGCCGAGCAGCAGTTGACCCGGCCCTGGCTGGGATGCATGCCGGCATCCAACGCCGCCTTGTTCTGGCCGACGATCAAGGGCAGGTTCCATTCCTTGGCGACGCGATCACGGAACTCGATCATTTCCGGGATCTTGTAGCTGGTGTCCACGTGCAGCACCGGGAACGGCACATGGCCGAAGAAAGCCTTGCGCGCCAGCCACAGCATGACGTTGCTGTCCTTGCCGATGGACCACAGCATGGCAATCTTGTCGAGCCGGTTGAAGGCTTCGCGGAAGATGTAGATGGACTGGGCTTCCAGTTGGTCGAGATCGTTCATTTCAGTCATTTCCGTCAAATCCCGGCGCCGTCGCGGCCGAGTACAAGGGTATGGATTCCGCATTCGGTCTTGGCGCTGCCGGCCCAACGGCCGGCACGGGCCGATTCGCCCGGCTTGGTGGGCCGCGTACAGGGCCAGCAACCGATGGAGCGATAGCCCTGTTCCACCAGCGGGTGGGCCGGCAAGCCACGCTCGCGGAAAGCCTTTTGCACGTCGTCCTCGCCCCAATTGGCCAGGGGGCTGATCTTGGCGACGCCCCCCACCACCTGGATCGACGACAGGTCCTGACGTTCGAAGCCGTGGGCCTGCTTGCGGCCGTCGATCAGGGCGGCGAAGCCCTCGGTGGCCCGCGCCAAAGGCAAAACCTTGCGCAGATAGCAGCAGCGGTCATGGTCGGTGCGCCACAAATCCTCGGCCTCGCTGAGGTCTTCCGAGGACGGGCGGACGACACGGACGTCGGTCAGCCCCAACTGGCGCTCCAGCCGGTAGCGATATTCCAGGGTTTCGTCGAACAATTCGCCGGTATCCAGGAAGATCACCGGCACCGACGGGTCCACCTGCGCCACCAAGTCCAAAAGCACCGCCGATTCGGCACCAAAGGACGAAGTCACCGCGACGCGTCCCTTGAAGACCTGTTGGGTCATCACCTGGATCAGGTCCTTGCCACCCAGATGGCCATAGGCCTTGGCGTAATCCACGTCGATCATTCCGCCACCTCGAACAACGCATTCAGGTCACCCACCGCGGCGACCACCGGAGCGGCCGGAGCGGCGACCGCCTCGGCGGCGGTATCAAGCGCGTAAGCCACCGCTTCGCGATAAGCCTCTGCCGACTGGACCTTGGCCACATCCACCGAAGCCAGGGCTTGACCGATGGCGGCGACGTCGGACCACAGCGAAACCACCTGCGATTCCGCGGCAGCCAAGGTAATGTCGTCTTCCGAGCCGACACCACGGGCATGCAGCAGGCGACGAAGCGCGAAGGTCAAGGCGCGGGCCGCCTCGGCCTTGGCCTGGTCGTCCTGCCCCACCACCAGATTGCGGTCGGCCGAGATCAAGGCGTCGTCGGCCAGATCGGCGTAGCACAGGTCCATGGCGAAAGGCGCAGCGCATTCCCCCTTGGCCTGCGGCGCACCGGGGAAATCGGTGGCGTCGCCCCAATCGACGAACAAACCGTCGGCTTGCGAGGCATCCAGCGGCGCCAGGATGGCGTCGATGCCGTCCTTGCCCAGACGTTCGGCCCAGCCCCGCACGCTTTCACCCTTCTCGCGGGTTTCGGCCAGGGACTTGCGCAGCAGGCCCAGGGCCTGATCGGCCAGCTTGGCCGGAATGGTCGGGCCGCCCAGGCCGACCACGCCTATATTGGCGTCGCCGCCGAAATGCAGCTGATAATGGGGCGCCGAACGGCCGTCCACCTTCTTGGCGGCACCGTGCAGCCCGAAATCCGCCACGTGGTGCAAGCCGCAGGAATTCTGGCAGCCCGAAACATGGACGCTGACACCCTTGGCCAACGGATCGTTCTGGGCGCTGGCGAAGGCCTGGCGGGCGAAGTTCTGCGAATTGGTGATGCCGATGCGGCAGGTGGTGGTGCCGGGGCAGGAAATCACCGTGGCCACCTCTTCCGACGAAGCCGGAACCTGCAAGCCGATGGCGGTGACGCCCGCGACCAGTTGCTGCACCTTGTCGGCGGCGACGCCCAGGAACACCAGATTCTGTTCCCGGGTGCAGCGCAGATCGCTGACACCGGCGGCGATGGCGATGTCGGCCAAGCTGTCCAACTGCTCCGACGACAAGATACCCAAGGGAACCAGAACCGAGACGGCGGTGGAACCGTCGCGTGCCGCGATCAGGCCGACCGGGGCACGGGAAACGGCGGCCTGCAAGGGCTTGTGCCATTCCAGACCGTCCCACGGGCGCTGCGGCAAAGCGCGGACGCGGTCGAATTCTTCCACGAACAGGGTGCGGAACTTTTCCTCGCCGAAGCGCTTGACCACGAACTTGACGCGGGCGGCGTTGCGGTTGCGGCGGTCGGAATAACGCTGGTGCAGACGGGCCAGGGCCTCGATCACCGCCGGCAGCTCGGTTTCGGCGACGAAGGGCAGCACCTCGATGGCGGCACGCGGCTGACCGCCCAGACCGCCGCCGACCATGACGCGGAAGCCCTGCTGACCGTCCTTTTCAATGGCGATCAGGCCCAGGTCGTGGATGGACGAATGGCCGCAATCGGTGGCGCAGCCCGACACCGTGAACTTCATCTTGCGCGGCATGTTCTGAACCAGCGGATGGCGAATCCAGGCCCGCGCCAGTTGGTCGGCCACCTTGCCGGCGTCAACCAGTTCCCGCGGGCAGGCGCCGGCCAGGGCGCAGGCGGTCAGGTTGCGGATGGTGTTGCCGCAGGCTTCGCGGGTGGTGATGCCGTTGGAATAAAGCAGGTCCAGCAAATCGGCGCTGCGGTCAAGCGCCACCGAATAAATCTGCACGTCCTGACGGGTGGTCAGATGGGCGTCGCCTTGGGCGAACTGGCGGTTGGCGCTAGCGATGGTGCGCAGCCAGGCAGGCGACAGCTTGCCGCCGGGGATCTTGATGCGGACCATCTGCACGCCCGGCTGCTTTTGGCCATAGACGCCGAAACGCAGGCGGAAGGCGGTGAAGCGCTCGCCGTCCCACTCGCCCCGCATGTGACGATCCAGACCACGGCGGTATTCGGCAAGGTCAGAAGCGCGAACCAACGGTTCGGCGGCGACCAGGTCGGCGTGGGCGGCATCCAGCATCTTCGGCACCTTTCTTATTCACACAAATTAATGTGTATGTCATAATGTGATTTACGAGATATCACGCCATTATCTACAAAACAACAGTTTTTTGTGTTGATTAATCCTATTTACCACTAGATTTAACGTAGAAAAGGAAGCCTCTGATGACCGCTTACGCAGGCGACATTTCCCCCCGCGACACCTGGGAAAAGCTGAGCCAGTCGCCCGATGCCCGGCTGGTGGACGTCCGCACCCAGGCCGAATGGCAATTCGTCGGCGTGCCCGACTTGTCTGCCCTGGAAAAGCAGCCCCTGCTGGTGTCGTGGCAGGTTTTCCCCACCATGGCCCGCAACGATGGCTTCGCCCACCAACTGGCCGCCCAGGGCATCACCACCGACACGCCGCTGTATTTTCTGTGCCGTTCGGGCGTGCGCTCGAAAGCGGCGGCGGAATTGATGACGTCCCTGGGCTACAGCCAATGCTGGAACGTCACCGACGGCTTCGAAGGCCCGCTGGACGGCACCCGCCACCGCGGCACCCAGGCCGGCTGGAAAGCCTCGGACCTGCCCTGGCTGCAGGGCTAGGGGGATTTACGTCCCGGTGTTGAGCAGGCCCTGCACGGGCCTGCCTTCGGCCCGACACTGTTGCACTTCTGACGCAGTGTCGCGGCGACGTCACGCAGTTGCGGCGACAAACGTTGACTCCGCCCCCGTCTCTGCTGATATGCAGGGATTGGTATGGATTACCCCGAGTGTGTCGTCGTGTCGTTTGTTCGTCCATTTTTGGTTGCCGTCTCGCTGTCCCTGCTGCCCGCCGAACTGCTCGCCTCGACGATCGCTTCGCGTCTGGCCGAGGATTCGGCCGTCATCCAGGTCGGCGAACATCCGGTGGAATCCAGCCTGATCCGGGCGTTTTATGCCGAACGCGGCTTCAAGCCGGCGTGGAGCGGCGAGGCCCAGGCCCGCGCCGACCAGTTGCTGGCGCAAATCCAAAACGTCGCCGCGTCCGAGGGACTGCGCCCGCAATCCTATACGGTCCCGGCCAATGCCGGCGGCGACGACCGCGACCTGCTGGTGTCGGAAGTTCTGGCCCGGTTCTCACGCGATCTGTCCATCGGCCGCGTCCCCCCCAGCCGTCAGGTCGGCGGCATGGGCGCCGACATCCGGCACAAGGTGGACGTCACCGCCGCCCTGAAGGACTTGGCCGCCGGCCGCGACCTGGCCGCCGCCCTGGGGCCGCTGCAGCCAGCCTATGTGGGCTATCATCGCCTGAAGGCGGCCATCGCCCCTTATGAAAAGCTGGTCGCCGACGGTGGCTGGCCCACCATTCCCGATGGTCCGTCCATCAAGCCGGACATGGACGACGCCCGCCTGCCGCTGGTGCGCAAGCGTCTGATCATCACCGGCGAACTGGCCGCCACCCAGGACAAGGGGAGCAAGCTGGACGCCCCCTTGGTCGAGGCGGTCAAGCGTTTCCAAAAGCGCCACGGCATCGACCCCGACGGCGCCATCGGCCGCCAGACCCTGATGGCGCTGAACGTCAGCGCCGAGGAACGGCTGCGCCAGATCACCGCCAACCTGGAACGCTGGCGCTGGATGCCAGCACGCCTGGATTCCACCCATATCGCCGTCAACCTGCCGGCCGCCCATTTCGAGTTGGTGCGCGACGGCCGCATCGACATGGCCATGCGGGTGGTTGTCGGCGACGTGCAGCACCAGACGCCGACCATGGCGACCACCATGACCTCGGTGGTGATCAACCCCACCTGGACGGTCCCCCCCTCCATCGCCACCAAGGAAATACTGCCGAAGCTGCGCAAGGATTCCAGCTATCTGGCCTCCAACAACATGCGCATCCTGGACGCCTTCGACGACGATTTCGAAAAGTCGCAGGGCCTGGGCATCGACTGGAGCAAATATTCCAAGTTCCCCTATCGCCTGCGCCAGAAGCCGGGGGTGGACAACGCCCTGGGCCAGGTCAAGTTCAACCTGGACAACGGCGACGACATCTATCTGCACGACACGCCCAAGCGCCAGTATTTCGGGCGTATCTTCCGCGCCCTGTCCCATGGCTGCGTGCGGCTGGAACAGCCGGTGGAACTGGCCAAGATGCTGCTGCCCGGCAGCGCCGACAAAATCGACGAATGGGTGATGGACGACACCACCCGCACGGTGAAGCTGGACAAGCCGCTGACCGTCTACCTGATGTACATGACCGCCTGGGCCGACGAAGACGGCATGGTGCATTTCCGCGAAGACCTGTACGGCCATGACGGCCGCCTGAAGGCCGCCCTGAAGCGCCGCCAGCAGCCCTTGCAACCGCAAGTCAGCCAGGAAAGCGCCAAGCCGTAGGCCTGTGCGCTTCTCGTGCGTTTCGAGTCGGATTCCCGGTTGACTCCCCTCCCCGTCACGGTGGTAAGACTCTCCCCCGTCAGAAGGGGGAACCACATGAACCGGGATCGCTTGGGCGAGAACATTCTGTCGCGCCGCTTGTTCCTGGGCGCCGGCCTGGGGGCCGCCGCCACCCTGGCCTTCACCTCTCCCCTGGAAGCCGCCGTCCGCGCCATGCCGGAACGCGCGCTTCAACTTTACAACATCCATACCGGCGAATGGCTGAAGGTGGTGTACTGGGCCGACGGCCGCTATATCGCCAAGTCGCTGTCGCAGATCAACGCGCTGCTGCGTGACCACCGGTCCGGCGACACCCACCCCATGGATCCGCGCCTGCTGGACCTGATGGCCGCCACGCACCGCCGTCTGGGCGGCAAGGGGGCCATCCACATCGTCTCGGGCTATCGTTCACCGACCACCAACGCCATGCTTGCCTCGGCCACCGACGGCGTCGCCCAAGGCAGCCTGCACATGAGCGGCAAGGCGGTGGACATCCGCATTCCCGGTTCCAGCACGCGGACCATCGGCCGTGCCGCCAAGTCCCTGAAGGGCGGCGGTGTCGGCACCTATCCCGGTTCGAAATTCGTCCACCTGGATACCGGCCGCATCCGTTACTGGTAAGATCAGCGGCGTTCCAACAGCGGACGCAGGCTTTCCACCGCCTGGGCGATGCGTTCGGGCGGCACCGAGCGCAGATCCATGCCGAACCAGCCGGCCGGAAGTTCGAAGACGCTTTCGTCCACCTTGCCCAGGCGCAGATTGGTCAAGTGGGTTTCCACCTGCGAGGCCCGGCCGTTGGATTCGGTCAACGTCCCCGCCGCCTTGACCAGAATGCCCTCGGCCGAGAACCAGGCAAGGCCGTCGAAGCGACTGCCCTTGGGACCGTTGCCGACGATCTTGTAGCGGGTGGTCTTGACGCCGCCGACGGTCTCGGCGCCCTGTCTGACGCGGTCGACGGTCAAGGTGTCCAATCCACCGGCCAAGGCGCCGACGGCGGAAAATCCCAGTCCCACATACCATTTGCCCGAGGGCTTCAGCAGATAAGCGGCGTTGGTGTCGCGACGCAGGATCACCGCCTGGCCGCCGTCCTTGGTGGCGAAGTCGCGGTATTCACGCCCCGGGGCATGACGGACGCTGCCGTGATAGGTGCCCTTGTCGCCGCTGACAGTGAAGTCGGCGCTATAGGACACCGGGGCGTCCAGCAGGTCCAAAGCCCGTTCCGCCGCCCGCCCCGTCATGGGGGCGGCCAACAGCATTATTCCGACGATGTAAGCCTTCACGTGCATGCCTGACCCTTTGCATCGGCCCCCTTAATCGACGGAACTACTATCGCCCGTCTGCGCCTCGCGCTAGCATGTATGTCACCAACCCGCCCCCAGGGAAAGGCCTCACGCCTCGATGATCGCACATTCCGTCGCCGATCAATTGCGCCAGATCGACCGCGCCGTCACCACCTTGACCCGTTCGACCGAAGCCTTGCTCCGGGCGCCTGACGAAATGGCGCTGTTGGAACATATCTGTCGCATCGCGGTGGAAGTGGCCGGTTTCAAGATGTCCTGGGTCGGCTATGCCCAGGACGACGACAGCCGCAGCATCAGATCCATGGCCATCGCCGGCTGGGGCGTCAAGTTCCTGGAAGACCTGCAGATGTCGTGGGGGGACTGCAAGCTGGGCGCCGGCCCGGTGGGCACCGCCATCCGCACCGGCATCACCCAGGTGACCATCGACACGGAAACCGATTCCCGTTTTTCCCCCTGGCGCAGCGCCGCCCGCCTGCACGGGTTCCGCTCGTGCATCGCCCTGCCCCTGACCCTGGGCCACGAACGCATCGGGGCGCTGTCCATCTTCGCCGCCGAACCCGACGCCTTCGACGCCGACGTGGTGCGGCTGCTGGAAGACCTGGCCCGCAACCTCAGCTATGGCATCGGCGCCCAGCGCATGCGGGTCCAGCACGACCGCACCTTGAAGCAACTGGCGGAAAGCGAGGAACGCTATCGGTCGCTGATCGAGCTGACGCCCGACGCCATCCTGGTCCACGCCATGGGCGAGATCCTGTTCGCCAACCCGACGGCGCTGCAGATCTTCAACACCGACCTGGACTCCTTGGTCGGCCGCTCGGTGCTGACCCTTATTCCGGAAAGCGAACACGCCAACGTGCGCGAACGCTTTGCCCGTCAGGCCCCCGGCAAGGCGCGGGCCGAACACAAGATGTACCGCCTTGACGGCACCGAGTTCGACGCCGAAGTGGTGGGCACCACCATCACCTTCCACGACCGGTCGTGCCGTTTGCTGGTCATCCGCGACGTGTCCGACCGGCGCGAGGTCCAAGAACAGTTGGTGCAGACCGCCAAGCTGGCCACCTTGGGCGAAATGGCCGCCGGACTGGTGCACGAATTGTCCCAGCCCCTGAACATCATCCGCCTGACCGCCGAAGGCGCGCTGTTGTTCCTGGAACGCGGCAAGGCGACGCCCGAATGGCAGGCCCAGCAATTGCAGTTGATCGCCGACCAGTCGCAGCGCACCGCCGAGATCATCGACGACATCCGCATCTTCTCGCGCCGGGACAATTCTCCGGTCCAGATCTTCGACGCCATGGGGGCGGTCCGTTCGGCCCTGACCGTCATCGAAGGCCAACTGCGTCCCGACGGCATCGAATTGGTCACCGACCTGCCCTACATCCCCCTGCCGGTGCGCGGCCGCCGGGTGCAGTTGGAACAGGTGATCATGAACCTGCTGTCCAACGCCCAGCACGCCCTGAAGGAAAAGCGCGAATCGAGCGGCGGCACCAGCGTGGCGCGCATCACCGTTTCCGCCCGCCAAGACGGCGACCGCCTGCTGATCCGGGTCGCGGACAACGGCCCCGGCATTCCGGCGGCGGTCCGCGAACGCATTTTCGAGCCCTTCTTCACCACCAAGGAAGCCGGACGCGGTACCGGGCTGGGCCTGTCGGTCAGCTTCGGCATCATCAACGCCATGAGCGGCCGGCTTGAACTGGAAAACACCAAGCAGGGCGCCTGTTTCGTCGTCACCTTGCCGATCGACACCGAAGAACCCGAAACCGCCGAAGCGCCAATCCCGCAAGTCTGCCCCATCGACGCCCACATCATGGTGGTGGACGACGAAAAGACCGCGGTGGAAACCCTGGGCCGCTATCTGACCGAGATGGGCTATCGGGTGACGCTGTGCGGCAGCGGCAGCGACGCCTTGGCCAAGTTCCGCGACGACCCCGCCGACGTGGTCATCACCGATTTGCGCATGCCGTCGGGCGACGGCGAACAACTGGTCGAACAATTACGGGAATTCGACCCGCTGCAGCCCATCGTCATCGTCACCGGCCATCTGGGCGCCACCGAAAGACTGGCCGAAAACCTGCAAGACGACCGTTGCGCCGTGCTGAAGAAACCGGTGGCTTTGGGAAAATTGGGGGAAATCATAGCCACCTTCTTGTTGCCCCCCGGCGATGAAGAATTTCCCCAAAACTGAATGTTGTCATTGTCCTAGGTCCGGCGACCTTCTATTCTTGCGCGGAAACCGCCCCCCAAGGGGCGGGGCGGAGGGAAAGTGTGATGCAAATTTTGGTCGCTGACGACCACAAGCTGGTTCGCGACGGGCTGAAGCCGTTCTTGCAGGAACTGGACGCCACGGCGGAAATCCTTGACGCCTCGACCCTGTCAGAAGCCCTTTCCGCCATTGCCCAAGCCAAGTCCCTGGGGTTGGTCCTGCTGGACCTGATGATGCCCGGCATGGATGGCCTGAAGGGCCTGAACGCCGTCTTGAAGCAATGCCCCGGCATTCCGGTGGTGGTGGTGTCGGGGTTTTCCACCCGCGACCACGTGGTCGCCGCCGTCCAGGCCGGCGCCGCCGGGTTCATCCCCAAGACGGTTTCCGGCACCGCCATGGTCAACGCCCTGCGTCTGGTGCTGTCGGGTGAGAAATACCTGCCGTCCTCGACCTTCTTCGAAGAGTCGCCCCAGGCCATGCCGCTGCCACGGCCGGCGTCGCCGACCCTGACCGGCGAAATCCCCGCCCCCTTCGACAAGCTGTCGCGCCGCGAATCCGAGATTTTGGCCCTGCTGGTGGAAGGCCGCACCAACAAGGAAATCGCCATCGCCTTGGAATTGCAGGAAATCACCATCAAGGTGCATTTGCGCAACGTCTATCGCAAGATCGGCGCCGCCAACCGCGCCCAGGCGGTCCGCATCGCCATGTCGTCGGGCTGGGCCGCGCCCTTGGACCTGGCGCAAGGCTGACCCCCGCATAGACCGCTTGCCATCTTCGGCAAATCAGAGGATTGTTGCGCCCTTCCGAAGCCAAGGACAGGGGCGATGGCAAGCGTTTTTCTGGGATTGGGCACCAACCTTGGCGACCGTGCCGGGAATTTGCGCATGGCGGTCAAGGCCCTGACCGGATTGGGTGACGTGACCAGCATTTCGCGTGTCTATGAAACCGCGCCGCTTTACGTGCTGGACCAGCCGGCCTTCCTGAACATGGCCGTGCGACTGGAAACCCGGCTTGCCCCCCTGGATCTGCTGGAAAGCCTGAAGGATTTAGAGGAAGAACTGGGCCGCGTCGCCTCGCGCCGTTACGGCCCGCGCCAGATCGACCTGGACATCCTGATCTATGACGGCGTGGTGCTGGAAACCGAGCGACTGTCCATTCCCCATCCCCGTTTGGCGGAACGCCGCTTCGCCCTGGCCCCCCTGGCCGACATCGCCGCCCAGGTCGTGCATCCGGTGACCGGCGCCACCATCGCCCAATTGCTTGCCGCCCTGCCCGACAATCCCGACGACCGGGTCGAGGCGTCCGCCATTTCCTTAAGCTGAAGAGGATCCGCCATGTTCGCCAAGCCCGGCGAGGCCAAGCTTTATCGTATCCTGGTGCGCGACCTGGTGCTGAAATGCCTGATCGGCATTCACGCCCATGAATTGCTGGCCCCGCAGCGGGTGCGCATCAATGTGGAGATGGCGGTCCTGGAACAGGCCGGCCCGTTGTCCGACGACATCGCCAACGTGGTGTCCTATGAAGACGTGATCGAAGGCATCAAGAAGATGCTGGCCGAAGGCCATATCAATCTGGTGGAAACCCTGGCGGAAAAAATCGCCGCCCTGTGCCTGGTGGACGAAAGGGTCCGACTGGTGCGGGTGCGGGCGGAAAAGCTGGATGTCTATGCCGAAGCCGCCTCGGTCGGCATCGAGATCGAAAGACGGCGGGACTGAAACCCTACATACGAAGGTCTCTGGGCAGACTATTCACGCTTTAGGCGCTTGCCAGTCCATGATCGCCCCCCCAGAATAGCCTCTACCGATAGTAGGGTTGCCTCGGTTCATGGACTTTCGCCGCCGTTCTTTTCGCATCTGGGTCACAGCCATCATCCTGGTTCTGACGACCTGCGCCATGACCTCGGCACAGTTGTACAACTCGCGCCAGCGCCACCTTGAATCCGGCCACGAACTGGCCCTGGCCCTGTCCAACGCCGCTGCCCAACGGCTGGCCGCCAATCTGTCCGGCATCGACGCCTTGCTGCAGGAAGCCGCCGCCCGCTTCCCCACCGCCGGGACCGCCCCCCCCAACGTCCTGGAACCCCTGCGCCAGCGGGTCCTGGCCATCCGCGACCTGCGCGCCTTGTCCTTTGTCGATCCCGACGGCATCCTGCGTCAGGTGGTCCACCGCAAGGGCCCCGAAATCTCACGCAACAAGACCGCCGACGTGTCGGATCGCCCCCATGTCCAGTTTCAGCGGCGAAACTGGCAAGAAAAGGCCTTGGCCCTGTCCCCGCCGGCCCTCGACAGGCTGACGGAAACCATGGCCTGGTTCGCGTCCCGCCCGGTGGTGGCCGAAGACGGCAGCCTGTTGGGACTGGTGGCCGTGGTGATGGAGCCAAGCCTTCTGGAAGCGCCGCTTTCGGCGGCGACACCTCAAGACGGCGACGCGGCGGGGGTGTTTTCCACCGACGGCATCCTTTATGCCCGCATTCCCGACCAACCCCAGGCCATCGGACGGCCGATGACCGAGTCCGAAGTGTTCAAGGCGTTCAACGCCTTGGGCGGCAAGGGCGGCATCACCGACCTGACCAGCATCACCGACCGGCAACAGCGATCCGTCGGCTTCACCCCGGTTCCCGGCTACCCGCTGGTGGTCAACGTGGGCATCAGCCACCAACGCCTGTTGGAGCAATGGTGGCATGAAACCCGCATCCACGGCGGCATCCAGGCCGCCTTGACCGTGACCATTTTCGTGCTGGCTTGGGGCATGGCGCGGGCCGAGCGCCGGCAACTGGCCGCGGTGGACAAGCTGCGCCAGGTCGAACGCGCCCATATCGAGGAACTGTCCCAGCAGGTCATCCAGCGCACCGACGAATTGCAAAAAAGCCTGGAAGCCCTTGGTGAAAGCGAGGAACGTTTCCGCCTGATCGCCGACACGTCGCCGTTGCCCCTGGTGGTGACCCGGCGCAAGGACGGCATCGTCATCTATATCAACGCCCAGGCCGCCGAGGCCTTCCTGGTTCCGCAGGATCAGGCCAAGGACAAGGTTGCCCCCAATTTCTGGGAAAACCCCGCCGACCGCACCCGCATGGTCGAGACCCTGGCCCGCGAAGGCTATGTCCGCGACCTGGAAGCGGTGCTGCTGCGATCCGACGGCAAGCCCTTCAACGCCTTGCTGTCCGGCGCCTTCGGCACGCTTCAGGGCGAAGGCATCGTCCTGATCAGCGTCCTGGACATCAGCGACCGCAAAAGGCTGCAGGAAGAACTGGCCCGATCCAATTCCGAACTGGAACGCTTTTCCTATGCCATTTCCCACGACCTGCAGGAACCGTTGCGCATGGTCGCCAGCTATGTGGGGCTGATCGAGCGGCGCTATGCCGACAAGCTGGACGACCAGGGCCGCGAATTCATGGCCTTTGCCGTCGACGGCGCCAAGCGCATGTCGCGGATGATCAACGAATTGCTGGAATATTCCCGCGTCAAACGCCAGACTTGGAATTTCAGCGACACCGACCTGAACAAGGTGATGGCCGACGCCCTGGCCAACCTGGACAGCCGCATCAAGGAAAGTGGCGCCCAAGTGGATGTCGCCCCCCTGCCCACCTTGCCCGCCGATGCCGGGCAGATCATGCGGGTTCTGCAGAATCTGGTGGGCAACGCCCTGAAGTACCGCTCGCCCCAGCGCCCCCCGCATATCCGGGTCGAAGCCCGTCAGGACGGCGATTCCTGGGTCATCGAGATCAGGGATAACGGCTTGGGCTTCGAACCCGGCGAAGCGTCGCGCCTGTTCCAGGTCTTCCAACGCCTGCATGCCGCCAAAGGCATCGACGGGACCGGCATTGGACTGGCGCTGTGCCGGTCCATCGTCGCCGCCCATGACGGGACCATCACCGCGCACAGCGACGGTCCCGAACAAGGGGCGGTTTTCATCCTGACCCTGCCGATCCGTCAGGATACGAAAAAAGGCGCGGACTAAGCCGCGCCTTTCATCCGGTGCCGTCGCCGGGCGGCGCGGCCGTTCAGGCCATGCCCAAGGCGGCCTTGTAGAGATCCAGCAACTGGTCGATCTCTTCGCGTTCCTGATCTTCCATGCGACGCAGCGCGATCAGCTTGCGGATGATCTTGGTGTCGAAGCCCTGGCTTTTGGCCTGGCCGTAGACGTCCTTGATGTCGGCGGCCAGCGCCTTCTTTTCTTCTTCCAGCCGCTCGATGCGTTCAACGAACTGGCGCAGGGCCTCGGCAGCGATGCCGCCGATCTGGCTGTTATTCTGATCCTCGTCCATGTCTCATCCCTCGGCTTTCATGGGGCAGCAGACCATAATGCCCAGGCGGTTCGGGTTCAAGTGCCTCGTCAACGGGAAAAACGCACAAGCTAAGGTGCGCACCCGATGCATCTAAGGGATCAGCGGGATATGATCATTTCACCCCGACATTCCCGTTAAGAGAGCAGCCATGATTCCGGCATCATCCCAACCGCGCATCATGTTGGTCGAAGATATTCCCGCCATGCGGCTTTTAGTACGCCAGATGTTGCGATCCCTGGGGATCGACCAGATTCTTGAAGCCAATGACGGATCGACCGCCCTGCAGCTTTTGCGAGCAGAGCCGGTTGACGTCGTGCTGTCCGACTGGAACATGATTCCCATGACCGGGCTGCAATTGCTGATGGCCATGCGCGAAGACCCTGAAACCAGCCGCATCCCCTTCATCATGATCACCGGCGAGGGATCGATGGAGCATGTGCACCGGGCCCGCACCGCCGGCGTCAACGGCTATTTGATCAAGCCCTTCGGCCTGGACGCGCTGACCCGCCAACTGACCAAATTGATTAGCTGGCGTCCGGCGGCCTGACTCCAAAGTATGATCGCCGGTGCTGCAAATGATAAGCCGGCATAACCTTACGACTTCTGGTCTCTTTGGCGTCGAGCAGTCAATTTGTCACGATTGCTGTTTGTCGTGGGGACCTGGGAACGATGTCGTCGGTTTACCGCATCTTGCTGGTCGAAGATTCGACGCTGACGCGCCGTATGGTCCGTCGCATGCTGGAACAGCACGGCTCGTTCCAGGTGGTCGAAGCCGTTGACGGCGGTGAAGCCCTGCGTCTTTTGGAAAAGATCGACGTGGACCTGATCCTGTCCGACATGCACATGCTGCCCATGGACGGGCACGGCCTGCGCAACAGCATCCGCCAGGACCCCCGCCTGTCCGACCTGCCCTTTCTGATGATGAGCGCCCAGCATTGCCCGGACAGCATCCTGCAGGCGGTGGGCGACCAGAACGGCCATTACCTGCCCAAGCCGTTCAGCCGCGAGCAACTGTTCCATCACCTGGACCGTTTGCTGCCCCGCAAAGCCGCCTGATCAGAAGACCTGAATCCGCCGCAGGTCGGGATTGGCCAGCACCGGCACCAGCACCTGGGCCAGCAACGCCCCCCAACGTTGGCAGGCGTCGTCGTCGGCCAGCAGATCCTGACGAATTTCAAACGACACATGGGGCAGCCCGGCGGCCCCAGCATGGGTATCCAGGGTGTAGTTGATCTCGCGTCCCGAATAAGGCTGGTTGTCGCCCACGCACAATCCGGGAACCTTGCGCAAGGCATCCAGCACCGGCAGGGCCATGCGGCCGTCACGGTTCCACAACACCCCCACATGCCAAGGACGCGGAAACTCCCCCATGTTCGGGGTGAAGGAATGCACCGAAACCATGGCCGGCACCGGACCATGGCGCAGCAGTCGCGCCAAATGGGTGCCCAATTCGCGATGATAGGGCCAGAACCAGGATTCGGCCCGCGCTTCGGCCTCGGCGTCGTCCACCCCCTGGTTGCCCGGCACCGCCACACCACAGGTGCAGGCGGGAATGGACGACGGGTCGCCGGGTTGGCGGTTGCAGTCGATGACCAGCCGGCTGATCCCGGCCAAGACGGCCGCGCAGCCCAGATGGCCGGCCAGGGCGGTGGCCACCTTGGCGGCGCCGATGTCCCAGGCCACATGGGCCTGACGCGTTTCCTGGTCCAGGCCCAGATCGCCATGTCGGGAAGGAATCAGCGCCGAGGCATGATCGCAAGCGATCAACACGGCGGCGTCGGATGTGGCGGGAACCACCTGAAAAGCTGGTGGATCGGCCATGGGATCTGCTATGAAACGCAACATGAAGTCATAGATAACTGCGGCTTAAGAAAAAATCCATCAATGGGTTGACAGCCTATAGGGGTTTCCGTATTTTCGCCGCCTCCGGTCGCGCACCCGGACTTGACCATTCGCGACCTAGCGTTAGGGATGTTGGATTATGAAGATTCGCAATTCGCTGAAGTCGGCCAAGCTGCGCGACAAGAACTGCCGTATTGTCCGCCGCAAGGGCCGTGTTTTCGTCATCAACAAGACGAACCCGCGCTTCAAGGCTCGCCAGGGCTGATCGCCCCAGGCCGATCCTGACGAAAAGACCGCGTCCCCCTGGGGGCGCGGTCTTTTTTATGCGCCCCTTGGATGCGCAAAGCGTGGCGCGGTTTTTTTATGCGCCCCCTGGACGGGGAAAAACGCCGTGCCCACATCTTTTTCATGGCACGGATTCTTGTCACCCTGATGGCGTTTGTCCTGCTTGGCGCGGCCGCCGCCTGCTCGCCCAAGACCACCCCCCATGTGCCTGAACAGCTGAGCCTGGACCAATTGTTCGAGCGCCTTCATCACGCCGCGTCCGACCAGGAAGCCCGCCTGATCGAAGCCACCATCCGCACGGTGTGGACCACCAACGGCCGCCCCGAGACCCGCAAGCTGATGGGCCAAGCCATCGCCCTGGTGCATCACGGTGAACTGGAAGCGGCGGAAAAGCTGCTGAACCAGGTCATCGAACAGGCCCCTGCCATGGTGGCGGCGTGGAACCTGCGGGCAACCATCCGCTACGCCCGGGACGACTATCCCCAGGCGCTTTACGACATCGCCGTGACCTTGAAACTCGAACCCCGGCATTTCGGCGCCTGGGCCGGGCTGGGCCTGATCATGCTGGACCAGGGCAACAAGCAGGCGGCGCTGCGGGCCTTTGAAACCGCCCTGCGCTACAACCCGCACATGACCGACCTGTGGGAAGACGTCCGCCAACTGCGGCGGGAACTGTCCGGCATTCCCGCCTGATCACCCGTTGACGGCGACGTTTTCCAGGCTTTCCACCTGGACCTGAAAGACGTTGGGGCGAATTTCGTGCACCAACCCGGCCCGCTTGAATTCCGCCACCGTGCGGCTTGAGGTCTCGGTGGTCAGCGACAGGATGGCGCCCACATCCTCGCGCACCAGCATATGGCACAAACCGTCCTCGCCCAGACCGGCCAGATGCAGGAACAGCCGGGCCATGCGCTGGCGCGAGGTGCCGGTGTTCAGTTCGGTCAACCATTCGTCGGCCAGCCGCAGGGACTCGCTCCATTTGTTCATCAGTTGCCGATGCAGGCGCGGGGTTTCCCGGTTCAGCCGTTCCACCACCTCACGCGGCAGGCGGCAGACCTGGGCCGGGCGCAGCACCTCGGCCGCATGTTCATAGGAACGCCCGGCCAGCACTTCCAATCCGGCCACCGCGCCGGGACGCAAAAGACGAACGATGCGGCGGTTGCCGTCGGGCAGGTACTGCACCAGCTTGACCAGGCCGCTGCGGATGGTGAAAGCCGCCGAGCCTTCGTCGCCGGGGCGATAAAGGGTGGCGCCGGCCTCCAGCAGCAATTCCTCGACCGGCAGGTGGATCAATTCGAAATCCGCTTCCTGCAGGTCGGCGAACAGCACCAGATCGCGAATGCCGCAATTGCGGCATTCGGCCTTGCCCAACCATGCGGCTTCGATCTGGGTACGACGCATCGCCTGCGGCTCCTTACATTCAAATGCATTAATACATTAACGCCGACGGGCCGCCTGCACCAGTCGTTCCAACCCGTCCAGAAAGCGCGAGCGGTCCTGTTTGGAAAACCCCGCCGGGCCACCGGTCACCGCCCCTTGTTCCCGCAAGTCCCGCATCAACTCGCGCATGGCCAGCTGCATGCCGATATTGGCCGGATCAAAGGCCCGACCACGGGAATCGATGGCCAACCCGCCCTTTTCCAGACAGCGCGACGCCAGGGGGATGTCGGCCGTCACCACCACGTCACCGCTTTCGCAGCGTTCGGCGATGACGTCGTCGGCGGCGTCGGCACCTGCGGCCACCACCACCTGTTCCACCAGATAATGGTCGATGCGGTGCCAGGAATTGGCGACGATGGTGACCGGCAGTTCATGGCGGGTGGCGACCTTCAGCACCTCGTCCTTGACCGGGCAAGCGTCACCGTCGATGAAAATGCGGGTCATGGCCGACGCTTCCGATACAGAACATGGCGGCGCAACGAATGCCCCGGCGCCAGGATGGGATGGTCGAAGTCGCCGTCCAGGTCACGCTGCATGCCGATCCGCTCCATCACCGCGCGCGAGCGTACATTGTGCGGCACCGTATAGGCCACCACTTCGTCCATCTGCAAGGTGTCGAAGGCGAAGTCCAGACAGGTGCGGGCGGCTTCGCTGGCATAGCCCCGCCCCCAATGATGCCGCGACAGGCGCCAAGCCAGTTCGACGCCGGGCTGACCGTCCACCTGGAACGGCATGGGTTGGGCCGGTTCGTTCAGCCCCACATAACCGATGAATGGCGCGATACCCGGCACTTCCACCGCCCACAGGCCCCACCCCCGGGTGGCGATGCCATCCATGATGCGCAGCGCCTGAGCGTCGCTTTGGTCGTCATCCAGGGTCGACGGCATCAGGGCCATCACCTCGCGATCGGCGTTGATGATACGGAAGGCGGCCAAGTCCTCGGGCCGCCAAGCGCGCAATACTAGGCGTTCAGTCTGCACCGAGCCCCTCCATTCCTGCATGGCTGTTAGTGACAAATGTCACTGAAAAGAGGTTAAGCCTCAGCTAAACCTGGAACGGGACAGGAGGAATGAAGCCACCATGAACGCCAGTATCGACCCCGACCAGATCACCGAACGCAAGCCCACCAAGGGCGAGGTTCCCTTCTATCGCGAGAATGGCCAGGCGGTGCCGCGCGGCATCAAGGGACTGTTCCGTAACCTTAAATGGTGGGCTTCCGGCATCTTGCTGGCCTGGTGGCACCTGGGCCCGTTCCTGCGCTGGGACCGCGGCGAAGGCGCCCCCGACCAAGCCATCCTGATCGACATGGCGGGACGCCGGGCTTATTTCTTCGACATCGAGATCTGGCCCCAGGAAGTCTATTACGTCACCGGCCTGTTGCTGATCGCCGCCATCTCGCTGTTCCTGATGAGCGCCCTGGCCGGCCGCATCTGGTGCGGCTTCCTGTGCTGGCAAACCGTTTACACCGACCTGTTCCAGAACATCGAACGTTGGGTCATCGGCGAACGCACCGCGCGGATCAATTTCCAGCGGGCTCCGTCCAGTGCCGGCAAGTTCGCCAAGCAGGCCGTCGTGGTCGGCGCCTGGGCCGCCATCTCGGCGGCGTGCGGCATCGGCGTGACGCTGTGGTTCGGCGACGCCTTCCAGATGCTGGGTGACATCTTCACCCTGAACGCGCCGACGGCGGCTTATGTGTTCATCGCCATCATCGGCGGCTTCTGCTTCCTGCTGGGCGGCTTCGCCCGCGAACGTGTCTGCGTCTACATGTGCCCCTATTCCCGCTTCCAGGCGGCCATGTTCGACGAACACTCGCTGATCGTCAGCTACGAGGCCTGGCGCGGCGAACCCCGGGCCCCCGCCCCCAAGGACCGCAACTTCGAAAACCGCGGCCACTGCATCGACTGCAAGATGTGCGTCCAGGTGTGCCCCACCGGCGTCGACATCCGCTTCGGCAACCAATTGGCCTGTATCGGTTGCGGTCTGTGCATCGACGCCTGCGACCAGATCATGGACAAGTTCGGCCTGCCCAAGGGGCTGATCTCTTACGACTCGGCGGTCAACCTGGCCGCCCGCGAAGACGGCAAGACCGCCCCGGGGATCAAGCCCATCCGCGCCCGCACCGTGCTGTATGGCGGCCTTTTGGCCATCGTCGGCGGCGTCATGTTGACCAGCCTGCTGACCCGGTCCACCACCGAGGTCAACGTTTTGCATGAACGTGCCCCCTTGTTCGTGGAACTGTCCGACGGAGCCGTGCGCAACGGCTACAACTACAAGATCCTGAACATGGTCCGCGCAGACCGGTCCTATGTGCTGAAGACCGAGGGACTGGCCGGCGCCACCTTGGAAATGGTGGGCGGCGCCTCGGACGCGGCCGAGCTGGAATTGCCGGTGGAAAAGGATCAGGTGGGCAACTTCCGCATTTTCGTCAACGTCCCCGCCGAATCCTTGGCCGGACGATCCAACGAACTGACCTTCGTGCTGGTGGAAAAAGGCCAGGACGCCAAACCGATCCGCAGCAAGACCCTGTTCGCCGGCCCCGATAAATAGGCCGGACCGTCGAAAGCAAGCCCCGAAAAACCATGAGTTTTTCGGGGCTTTTTCTTGCTCTATTTTTGGGCGACCGTGCCCAAGGGGCAAGCGGACACCCCCTGACGGCCACGGCGTTCCCTGGTGTGCGGCCCCGGCACGGCGTTTGCTTTAAAAAAGGTACCGCCAACAGCCGGAGGGCAACATGGTGTCGTCGGTATCGCCCTTTTCCCGCAAGTCGCGTCTGGCCGAACTGGCCAAGGTCGCCGAAGAAATCGCCGCCGGCGACCGTTTCGCCAAAGTCCCCCCCATCACCGGAAACAGCGACGAAGCCCGACTGGCCAAGGCCATCGACGCCATGCGCCGGGCGTTGATCGATTCGGATGCCGCCATCGCCGAACAGGAAGCCGACCGCGAGGTTCAGGAACAGCGCCGCCGTTCCATGGAAAGCTTCGTCGCCAAGTTCGAAACCACCGTCAGCGGCGTGCAAAGCAGCCTGTCACAGGCCGCAACCGGCATGCGTGACGCCGCCGGCGCCCTGGCCGCCCAGGCCGGCACGGTGGCGGAAAAAAGCGCCCAGGTGGAATCGGGGGCGGCGGTGGCCACCAATGAAGCCGCCGTTTTGGCCGAAGCCGCCGGTCAGCTGGACCAGTCCTTAGGCGATCTGGAAGGCCGCGTCGCCCGCGCCGCCCAAGTCATCGCCACGGCGGTCCAGATGGTGGATTCCGCCGACAGCACCATCCGCGGCCTGTCGGAAGCCGCCGGCCGCATCGGCGGCATGGCCCACACCATTTCCGACATCGCCGGCCAGACCCGCATGCTGGCCCTGAACGCCACCATCGAAGCCGCTCGCGCCGGCGAAGCCGGCAAGGGCTTCGCCGTGGTCGCCGCCGAGGTGAAGAACCTGGTGGCGGAAACCGAAAAGGCCACGTCCGCCATCGACGGCCGCGCCACCGACATCCGCCAGGCCACCGACCAGGCGGTCACCGCCATGAACGCCATCGGCCAGTCCATGCACGAGGTCAACGAACTGGTGGCCGCCGTCGCCGCCACCATGCATCAGCAAAGCGCCGCCAGCCGGGCCATCACCGACGGCGTGCGCCGTACCGCCGGCGAAGCCGATTCCATGAGCGCGTCCATCCGCGAAGTGGCCGACGCCACCGTCCAGACCCGGGCAGAAGCCGCCGGCGTGCGCGAAGCGGCGGGCGAGTTGGGCCGCCAATCCGACACCTTGGGCCAGGCGGTGACAACCTTCCTGGACGACATCGACCATGGGGCCATCCGCGTCGGCATCGTCCATTCGCTGTCAGGCGGCTCGGCTGTCGGTGAAAGGCCGCTGAAGGACGTGCTGCTGGCCGAGATCGAGGCGTTGAACGCCAAGGGCGGCCTGTTGGGCCGTCCGGTCGAGGCGCTGTTGTACAATCCCAGGTCCGACGCCGACAAATATGCCCAACTGGCCGACAAAGCCCTGGGCGAAGACCGGGTCCAGGCCCTGTTCGGCGCCTGGTCGTCCACCTCGCGCAAGGCCATGCTGCCGGTGCTGGCCCGCCATGACGGGCTGCTGTTCTATCCCTCGCAATACGAAGGGGCCGAGGCCGATTCCCGCGTCGTCTATTGCGGGGCGCCGCCCAACCAGCAATTGCTGCCCGCCGTCGAATATCTGATGAGTGCCCAAGGCGGCGGCTTCAGCCGTTTCTATCTGGTGGGCAACGACACCCTTTATCCGCGTCTGACCCACAAAGTTTTGACCGACGACCTGTGCCGCCGTGGTGTTCCGGCGTCAAGCTTACGCGAAACCCTGCTGCCGGTGGGGGCCGACGACTGGTCCAAGGTGGTGGCCGACATCCGCGCCTTCGCCCGGGCCGGCAACGGCAAGACCCTGGTGGTCAGCACGGTGGGCGGCGATTCCAACTTCCACTTCTTCCGCCAATTGGGCGGCTCCGACGTCCCCGTGCTGACGGTTTCCATCGGTGAAGCCGAAGCGGCGCTGCTGGACCCCAAGCTGTTGTCCGGCCACATGGTGGCATGGAACTATCTGATGAGTGTGGACAGCCCGGAAAACCAGGACTTCCTGCAGCAATGGCGCCAACGTTGCGGTGACCCCAAGGCGGTGGTCAACGACGCCATGGAAGCGTCGGTGATGGCGCTTCGCCTGTGGGCGCAGGCGGTGGAGGCCACCGGCACCACGCGGCCGGCCGAAATCCGCACCGCCCTGCCCGCCCAGAAGACCCGGTCGTTGACCGGCTTCGACGTCAGCATCGACGCGACCAACAACCACCTGCACAAGCCCTGCCTGCTGGGCCGGCTGCAGTCCGACGGCAGCATCTCGATCCTGTGGCGTTCGGCCGGCCTGATCGCCCCCGAGCCGGGAATCGCCCCGCCCGTCCTGGCCCAAGCCGCCGAGTGAGTTGACTTAGGCCCCCGTGCGTGCCAGTTTCCGGCAAAAGTTCCGTCACGGAGAAAGACCATGTCCGGTGTGCTGCAAGGGGTGATTTTGCTGCTGGTCGGCTCGGCCGTCGTTTACGGCCTGCTGCTGTGTGTGGGCTCGGGCAAGGCCGCCGGCGGTCACGGCCACGACAGCCATGGCGGACACGGCCACCACTGACCAAAAGACCCCGGCGACCAACCGGGGTTTTTTATCACCCCACGACACAACGATTAAGTTTAAATATATAGCAATCATTTCCCGTTTTAAGGCGACACTCATCCATGCCATCATCACCACCTTGACCTTAGGGGAGGCGGATCATGGATACGGACAACAAGAACATCGCGAAACTGCGCCACGGCGGTTGGCTGCCCCGTGACGAGAAAATTCTGGCGGCCTTTCGCGCCGAGATCGAGGCCGAAGTGGCGGCCCATCCCGGCCGGCCGCTGGTGCGTCCGGTCCAGGCGCTTTACGACACCATCATGGACACCCCACTTTACCGCATGCACCTGACCCAGGCCATCGAACAGGCCTTGGCCAGCGGCCATCGCCTGGGCTATGCCGACATCGACGGCTTGATGCATCGGATCAACGCGGTAATGCGCTTCGCGCCGCCTTATTCCACCTCGGAACTGGTGGGGTGCCCGCTGAACGCGCTGCTGGACTGGCCCATGTGCATGCCTTCGGGCTTCGCCTTCTTCCAGTTCCCGGAAATCAACGCCCGCCTGCGCGACGTGTTGAATTGCTGGAGCGACTTCCTGTCCGGCCCCGATTCGCGCCATTACCTGACCACCCAGAACCCCAAGGGCTGGTTCAGCGCCAACGCCGCCCAGAACGTGGATATGACCCTCTTCGTCTGCGATCCCGGCCTGCCCCATTACGGTTACAAGTCGTGGAACGACTTCTTCACCCGACTGTTCAAGCCCGGCATGCGCCCGGTCGCCGAACTCGACAATCCGCGTCTGGTGACGTCCGCCTGCGAATCGACGCCGTTCGCCCTGCAGCGGGACGTCAAGTTGCAGGACCGGTTCTGGATCAAGGCCCAGCCTTATTCACTGCTCGACATGTTCGGCGCCCACCGCCGCGATCTGGCACAGCATTTCGTCGGCGGCACCGTCTATCAGGCGTTCCTGTCGGCCTATAATTACCATCGCTGGCACGCCCCCGTCGCCGGCACCGTGGTCGACGCCTATCTGGTGCCCGGCACCTATTACGCCGACGCGCCGTCGGAAGGTCTGGACCCGGCCGGCCCCAACAATTCCCAAGGCTTCATCACTTCGGTGGCGGCCCGCGCCGTGATGGTGGTCGACACCGGCGACAAACATTTGGGCAAGGTGGCGATGATCTTCGTCGGCATGGCGGAAATCTCGTCCTGCGTGTTCAGCGTCAAGGTCGGCGACCAACTGAAAAAGGGCGACGAAATCGGATACTTCCAATATGGCGGTTCGACCCACTGCCTGATCTTCGACGCCAGTGTGGCGCTGGACTTCATCCCGCCCCTGCCCTATGGCGAGGACGACAACCAGATCGTCCAGCTGAATTCGCCCCTGGCGCGGGTGAAGGGGTAACAACAAGGGGGCGACGGCGACGTCGCCCCTTAAACGTCCAAGTCCCTGGCGAACTTGGCGTGTTTCTGGATGTAGTGGAAGCGCAATTCCGGCTTCTTGCCCATCAGGGTTTCCACCAGATTGGCCACGTCCTTGGCCTCTTCCTGGTCTTCCTCGGTGCGGCCTGCGGGCAGGGTGACCCGGATCAGGCTGCGCTTGGCCGGGTTCATGGTGGTTTCCTTCAACTGGGCCGGGGGCATTTCGCCCAAGCCCTTGAAGCGGCTGATTTCCACGTTCTTCTTGCCGGCGAACAGCGTCTTCATCAACTCGTCCTTATGGGCGTCGTCGCGGGCATAGATGACGGTCTGACCGTGGGCCAGGCGATAAAGCGGCGGCATGGCCAGGTACAGATGGCCCAGGCGGATCAGGTCGGGCATTTCCTGATAGAAGAAGGTCATCAGCAGGCTGGCGATATGGGCGCCGTCCACGTCGGCGTCGGTCATGATGATGACCCGCTCGTACCGCAGCTTTTCGGCGTCGAAGGCGTCGCGGGTGCCGCAGCCCAGCGCCTCCATCAGGTCCTTGACTTCTTGGTTGGCGCGCAGCTTGTCGGCGCTGGCGGACGCCACGTTCAGGATCTTGCCCTTCAGCGGCAGGATGGCCTGGGTGTCGCGGTTGCGGCCCTGTTTGGCCGAACCACCGGCCGAGTCGCCTTCCACCAGGAACAGTTCGGTGCCCACGTTGACCTGACGGGTGCAGTCGGCCAGCTTGCCGGGTAGACGCAACTTCTTGGTCGCCGTCTTACGGCTGGTTTCCTTGGCCGCCTTCTTGCGCTGGCGTTCCTCGGCCTTTTCGATCAGCTTGGCCAGCAGCGCCTTGCCCGAGTCCGGGTCGGCCGACAGCCAGTGATCGAAATGGTCCTTGATGGCGTTTTCCACCAGACGGGTGGCTTCGGCGGTGACCAGCTTTTCCTTGGTCTGGCCCTGGAACTGCGGGTCGCGGATGAACAGCGACACCAAGACGCAGGCACCACCCATGACGTCTTCCGCCGTCACCTGGGCCGCCTTCTTGTTGCCCAGCAAATCGCCATAGCCGCGCAAGCCCTTGGTCAGCGCGTTGCGCAGACCGGCTTCGTGGGTGCCGCCCTCGGGGGTGGGCACCGTGTTGCAATAGGTGTTGACGAAGCCGTCCTCGTCATCGTCGGGCCAAGCCACCGCCCATTCCACCTGCCCCATGTCGTCGGCCAAGGGCGCGGTGCCGGCGAAGAAGCCGCGTGTCACCAGCGGCCGGTCCTTCATCACGGCGACCAGGAAATCGGCCAGGCCGTTGGGGAAGTGCAAAATATCCTCGACCGGCGTCTCGTCGCCGTCGTCCACCAGGACGGGATCACATTTCCAGCGGATCTGCACGCCCCGGAACAGATAGGCCTTGGAGCGCGCCATGCGGTAAAGGGTCCGCGCCTTCAGGTGGGCGCGGTCGCCGAAGATTTCCGGGTCGGGATGAAAGCGCACGGTGGTGCCGCGCCGGTTCTGCACCGGGCCGACCATGGTCGCCGGCCCCAGGGCCACGCCCTTGGAAAAGCTTTGGCGCCAAAGCTGACGGTCACGCGCCACTTCCACCACCAAGTCGTCGGACAAAGCGTTGACCACCGAGGCGCCGACACCGTGCAGACCGCCCGACACCTTGTAGGCGTCGCCGCCGAACTTGCCGCCCGAATGCAGCGTGGTCAGGATGACTTCCAAGGCGCTTTTGTCGGGGAACTTGGGATGGGGGTCCACCGGCATGCCGCGCCCGTTGTCGCGCACGGTCGCGTAACCCGCCGCATCCAGTTCCAGATCGATCCAGCTGGCATGGCCGGCCACCGCCTCGTCCATGGAATTGTCCAGGATTTCGGCCACCAGATGGTGAAGCGCACGGTCGTCGGTGCCGCCGATATACATGCCGGGGCGGCGACGCACCGGTTCAAGCCCTTCCAGGACCTCGATGTCCTTGGCGGAATATTCGGTGGATTTGGGGGCGAGTTGCTGGAACAGATCGGACATGGCCGGCATTATAGGAGAGCATTGGTCAGGCGCAAGCGCCTGCTGTAGGGTGGCGTCAATTGGATACAATATATTGGGTTTCAGCATGACCGAGAGTATCGAAACATCCACCGCGCCGCGCGGCCGCCTGTCCATCCGCACGGTGGCCATGCCCGCCGACACCAACCCGCACGGCGCCATTTTCGGCGGCTGGGTGCTGGCGCAGATGGACTTGGCCGGCGGCACCCATGCCTTTCATCGGGCCAAGGGGCTGGTGGTCACGGTGGCGGTGGATTCCATGACCTTCCACGAACCGGTCTTCGTCGGCGACGAGGTCAGCTGCTATACCGAAATCGTGCGCATCGGCAACTCGTCCATCTCGGTGCGGGTGGAAGCCTGGGTGCGCCGCGACAACCGCGACGAACAGATCAAGGTGACCAGCGCCATGTTCCACTTCGTCGCCGTCAACCCCGACCGTTCCAAGCGCCGGGTGCCGGCCGAGTAAGTTGTTTCATGCCCATCAGGCGGCGGGCGCATCCCTCCGGGTTGCGTGCCTTCCGCGGCATAAGCCGGCCTAACCAAATCCCCATGAGTTCCACTCACGGGGATTTGGTCTTATTTCCCCACCGGCCAGGTGACCTTGATGCCGGCCACATAGCCGTCGATGATGTCGACGGCTATGGGAAAGGGGTCCCAACTCCACATTTCCGGGCCGTCGGCCTTGCCCCGGCAGCGCTGGACCGGCTGGCCCAGGGTGTCGATCACCTTTTGCTGGTCGTCGCCCAAGGTCAGGCCGGAAAACGTCGCCGGAATCACCATGGGCGGCCCGATCAGTTGCACCGCCACCACGTGGTCGTCCTTGTAGGTGACCACGTAATGGGGACGCAGGACGCCGCGCTGCTGGATTTCATACAGCCGGGTCTCGGTGAACAGGTCGATATCCGAGGTGACCAGCGGCTGCCCCAAGGACTTTTCCACCGCCGCCAGACCGTCGCCGACCGCCACCGCACCAAGCTTCAGACAGTTCAAGAAGCTGACCGGCCCCTTGTGTTCGCCCATCGCCTTGCCGCGGGCGTTGGCCACGACGCAGCCCAATCCCTTGTCCGGGTGGTAGTGGAAGTGGTTTTCCACCAAGGCCGGCTCGGCGCCCGGCCTGGGCAGGCCTTGGGGGCCCCGGCAGTTGGCGGCGTAGGCGGAAAACGGCAGCGCGGCCAGCAGCACGGAAATGAGAATTGGACGCATGTGGCGAACCTTACCAAGAATTAATGCCACCGCAAGGCTGGCGTAAGGTGCGGATTGGCACCATGTGTTCATCAACGGTGATGAACCGGGTCGAAACGGAACAAGCGCTCCCCGTCGTAGACCCAGATCACCGAGGCGGTTTCGAACTCCTCCGCCGACCGGGAAAGCTTTCTGTCCCCCCAGACGGCTCCCCACACTTCAAAGCCGGTCCCCCCCTACCGGCTCAGCGGACAAGGCCCTCGCAGCTCTCCCCCTGGCTGCGGGGGCTTTCCGTTTCAAGAGTGGCAGGGTAAGGTCGAAAACATCCGGAAGCAAGGGCACCCCATGCGTATTCTGATCATCGAGGACGACCAGGAAGCCTCGGCCTATCTGGCCAAGGGACTGAAGGAAGCCGGCCACACCGTCGACCAGGCCGGCAACGGTACCGACGGCCTGTTCCTGGCCACCACCGAACGCTATGACGCCATGGTGGTCGACCGCATGCTGCCCGGCGTCGACGGCCTGACCATCGTCCAGACCATCCGGGGCGCCGGCAACACCACCCCGGTGCTGATCCTGTCGGCTTTGGGCAAGGTGGACGACCGGGTCAAGGGGCTGAAGGCCGGCGGCGACGACTATCTGGTCAAACCCTACGCCTTCGCCGAACTGCTGGCCCGCATCGAGGCCCTGGGCCGCCGCACCAGCGCCAGCCAGCCGGAAACCCGCCTGAAGGTGGAAGACCTGGAAATGGATTTGCTGGCCCGCACCGTCAACCGCTCGGGCCAGGACATCGACCTGCAGCCGCGCGAATTCCGCCTGCTGGAATACCTGATGCGCCATGCCGGCCAGGTGGTCACCCGCACCATGCTGCTGGAAAACGTCTGGGAATATCATTTTGACCCCCAGACCAACCTGATCGACGTCCACATCAGCCGCCTGCGGCAGAAAGTGGACAAGGATTTCGACCAACCGCTGATCCATACCGTGCGCGGTGCCGGATACACCCTTCGTGCCCAACGCTAGCCTGCCCTTACCGCCGCTGCTGCGCGCCACCACCTTCCGGCTGGCGCTGTCTTACCTGGGCATCTTCACCGTCTCGGCCATGGCGCTTTTGGCCCTGGTGTCGTGGAGCACCTCGGTCTTCATCGAATGGCAGGTCCAGGAAACCGTCGAGGCCGAGGCCACCGGCCTGTCCGAACAGTTCCGTTCCCGCGGCATCCGCGGCCTGGCCGAAGTCATCGCCGGCCGCGCCAGCGAGGACCTGGACCGCCGTGCCGTCTATCTGCTGACCGGTCCGGGCGGCGTGCGCATCGCCGGCAACCTGTACGGCTGGCCGGCGGAAGACATCGATTCCGCCGGCTGGATCCGTTTCACCATCGAACGCATGGGATCGGAAAACTTCGCCACCGAAGTGCTGGGCCGCACCTATTTCTTGCCCGACGACCATCAATTGCTGGTCGGCCGTTCTTTGCACGAAGCCAAAAGGGTCAAGTCGGCCATCAACCGGGCGCTGGGCTGGGGTTTGGCGCTGACCATCCTGCTGGGCATCGTCGGCGGCTATTTCACCAGCCGCCACCTGCTGCAGCGGGTGGAATCCATGAACCGCACGGCACGCCGCATCATCGGCGGCGACATGAAAAGCCGCATGCGGATCAGCGGCACGCGGGACGAGTTCGACCAGCTGTCCGCCGGCTTCAACGAGATGATGGACGAGATCGAACGGCTGGTGGAAAGCATCCGCACCGTCACCGACAACGTCGCCCACGACCTGCGCACGCCGCTGAACCGGCTGCGCTCGCGCATTGATGTGGCGCTTTTGTCGGAAAGCGATTGCGATTCCCTGCGTCGCACGCTTGAAGAAACCCTGGCCGAAGCCGACAACATCCTGGCCACCTTCAACGCCATCCTGACCATCGCCAACGCCGAATCGGGCCAACGCCTGCATTCGTTCGAGCCCCTGGACCCCGCCCGCCTGGCCGAGGACGTGACCGAGCTTTACGACCCCCTGGCCGAGGAAAAAGAGGTGCGGCTGCGCTGTCAGGCCACCCATGGCCTGGAACTGGCGGGTGATCGCCACCTGCTGTTCCAGGCCCTGGCCAACATGGTGGACAACGCGGTGAAGTACACGCCCCAGGGGGGCGAGGTGCTGGTCACCGTCACGTCCAGCGACGGCGCGGTGGAAATCTCGGTTGCCGATTCCGGTCCCGGCATTCCCGCCGACCAACGCTCAAGGGTGCTGGAACGCTTTGTCCGGCTTGATTCCACCCGCACCACCCCCGGCAACGGCCTGGGACTGTCCCTGGTCAGCGCCGTGGTCCGCCTGCACGGCGCCACCCTTGACCTGGAAGACAACCAGCCCGGCCTGCGCCTGGTCATCAGATTTCCCGTTCCCTGACACGCGGGACAGTTGATCACCGCCCGGCCAAGCCGCACAATGGCGTTCACCACCTTCCCCAAGGGAGTCCCCCATGGCCGGCAACGGTCTGATCCGCCGTCTGCAAGCAGCTTGGCATGCTTTCCGCGACAGCGGCACGACGGCGCACCCCCGGGTCGAGCGCCCGGACGCGCTGATGGAGATGGTGCCGGCCATCATCTATGCCCAAACCGGGCTGATCCCGTCCCGGCTGACCTATGTGGGCGGCAACGTGGAAGGCCTTTTGGGCTATACCGCCGCCGAGGTGCTGGCCGATCCCGATTTCTGGCTGGACCACCTGCATGCCGAGGACCGCGACCGCTGCGTCGCCACGCTGCGGCAATTGCAGCAGGTGGACCAGATCGAGATGGAATACCGCATGCGCGCCAAGGACGGCCATTGGCTGTGGCTGCATGACGAATGCCGAGCCGTCCGCGACGAACAGGGCAACCGCATCGAGGTGGTGGGATCGTGTATCGACGTTTCCCGCCGCCATCGTTACGAACAGGAACTGGCCCGGGGCGAGGCGGCGTTGCGCGCCGCCCAGGCGCGCCTGATGGACGCCCTGGAAAGCAGCGGCGACGGGTTTTCCGTGTTCGACGCCGAAGACCGGCTGGTGGCCTTCAACAGCCGTTATCTGGACATCTATCCCACCATCGCCGACATCATCCGCCCCGGCGTCAGCTTCGAGGAACTGCTGCGGGTCAGCGCGTCCCGCGGGCAGTATCAAGGCGTCGATTCGAAGAAAGTCGACGCCTGGGTCCGTGAAAGGCTGGAAAAGCACCGCCACCCCAAGACGAACTCCTTCGAGCAGATGCTGGACGACGGACGCTGGCTGGAAATCGTCGAGCGCCCCACCGCCGAGGGTGGCCGCGTCGCCATCCGCCGCGAAATCACCGAACGCAAGCGTTTCGAAGCGACGCTGAAGGCGGAATTGGCCTTCAAGCAGACATTGATCGACGCCCTGCCGTTCCCGGTCTTCTACAAGGACACCAACCTGGTCTATGTGGGCTGCAACGGCGCTTTCGCCGACGCCTTGGGCAAGCCGTCCGAGCAAATCATCGGCAAGACCCTGATGGAGACCTTCAACGCGGAACAAGCCGCCGAATTCAGCCGCCACGACCTGGAACTGCTGGCCAGCGGCGGGGTGCAGCGCTACGAAACCACCTTCCGCTGGGGCGACGGCTCCATGCGCCGCATCGCCATCGTCAAGGCCACCTATGCCGGTCCCGACGGCAACACCGCCGGCCTGATCGGCACCCTGATCGACCTGACGCAGCAAAAGCAGGCCGAGGAAGAACTGGTCCACACCGCCCGCCTGGCCACCTTGGGACAGATCGCTTCGGAAGTGGCCCACGAACTGAACCAACCCCTGTCGATCCTGCGCATGACCGCCGAAAACACGGCGGAAAAGCTGGCCCGCGGCGACCTGCCCAATGACGCCGTGGGCAAAAAGCTGGCGGTGATGATCGAACAGGCCTCGCGCATGGCCGAAATGATTTCGCATCTTCGGTCCTTCGTGCGCGGCGGCGACGAAGAACGCCAACCCTTCTCGCCGCTTGAACCGATCCAGGCCGCCATCGACATGATGCGCCAGCAGTTGATCCTGGACGACATCACCCTGCATGTGCGCCTGCCGGCCCAATGTGCGCCCCTGACCGGCCAGCCGCCCCAGCTGGAACAGGTGGTGATCGCGTTGCTGAGCAATGCCCGCGACGCCGTCTGCGCCCGGCGCCCGCCCATGTCCCGCGCCATCTGGGTGGAGTTGCAGGAAACCGACCAGAATTTGTCGCTGTCCATCCGCGACAATGGCGGCGGCGTGCGCGAGGATTTGTGGCCCCGCGTCTTCATGCCGTTCTTCACCACCAAACGCGACGGCGCCGGCACCGGCCTGGGGCTGTCGGCCAGCCTGAACATCGTCGCCGCCATGGGCGGCCAGCTGAACGGGCGCAACACGGGGGAAGGCGCCGAGTTCAAAGCCATCTGGCCCTTACCCGACGCCCCCGCCCGCGCCAAACCCGCCCCCTCGCCGCCCCGAAGCCGCCGCATCCTGGTGGTGGACGACGAACCATTGGCGGTCGAATGCCTGAACGACTTCCTGGTGGCGCGGGGCTATGACGTGGTCACCGCCATCTCGCCCCTGGACGCCATGGACGTGGCGCGCGGAAACCTGTTCGACTTGGTGTTGACCGACCAGCGTATGCCGGGCATGGATGGCAACGTGCTGATCTCGCGCTTGCGCGAATTGCAGCCGGGTCTGGCCGCCATCATGATGTCAGGGGGGACCATGCCGTTGCCGCCGGCCAGCGAAGGCCCGGTGGCCCGCCTGAACAAGCCGCTGGTGCTGGAAGAATTGGGCCAGACCGTCGAACGCATCCTGGCCGGAGAAATGCCGGCACAACACCCCGGGTCCGAATCCCTGGTGGAAACAGCGGCTGCGACCGAGGCTGGCGTCGCCCCGCCCCCCTCGCCGGCCCAGCGTTTGTGGCAGATGGGGGAACTGACCGCCCATCTGGCCCACGATTTCGGCCAGCCGCTGAACATCATCCGCCTGAACATCGAAAACCTGCTGGACGGCTTCGAAGGCGACGACCGGCAACGCCGCGGCTTGAATTCGACCCTGGAACAATGCGGCCGCATGCAGGAAATGGCGCAGAAGCTGGTCGCCGCCACCAGGCGCCCCACCGTTGCGCGTCAGCGCTTCAACCCACTGGAAGCGTGCCGGCGCGTCCTGGCCGAATTCCAGGACCACGTCCGCATGCAAGACATCGACTTCGACTGGCACGGCAAGCCGGGACTGCCCATGGTCAACGGCTATCCCTTGCGTTTCGAGGAAGCCCTGCGCCAGGTGCTGAACAACGCCTGCCAGGCCCTGGCCAGCGAAGCCCTGTCCCGGCACGCCCAAAACCCGCCCTGGCGGGCCGAACTGAAAGTCACCTGCGATCACGCCCCCGAAGGCGGCGTCGCCATCACCGTCACCGACAATGGCCCCGGCCTGTCCGCCGAGGCCCGCCAAGCTCTGGAAAGCGGTGTCGGCCGTGGCCTGGGCCTGCCCATCGCCATGGGGGTGATCGCCGAAATGGATGGGACCCTTGGCATCGACCCGGACGGCCCGGGCACTACCATCCGCATCCATCTGCCCCAGGCGCGCCGCCGGGTCCACATCGTGTCCGCAGATCCCTTCGACTGCCCGCCCTGCTGGGAGGCGGTCGCCACCCCGACGCGGGCGGAAGTGGTCGTGGTGGTCGGAGAATGGCCCGACATCCTGGTCACGCTTGAGGAAATCTATCGGGCGCATGCAAGCATTCCCCTGCTGGCCATCGCCGATCTAAGCCCGGATCAGGCCCGGCAGACGGTATCCGCCGGCGCAACCCTGGTGCTTCCAACAGATACGGATGGATCAACTATTGCGGCATATGTCGAGGAATGTCTTGGAGATGGGTCATTGGGTTAAGGTTTTGCTTGCGCCCCTCCGTCTAAAGACGTAACACAGACGGGTGGGAGGTAAGGTCATGCGTGTAATTCTTGCCGACGATCATGTCATGCTGCGTGAGGGGCTGCGTCCCTTCATCGAGAAAATCTCGCCCGGCATCACCGTCCAGGAAGCGGGTTCGTTTACTGAAGCCTTCGCCCAGATCGAAGCCGACCCGGCCGTCGACTTGCTGATCCTTGACATCAAGATGCCCGGGATGAACGGCTTTCAGGGGCTGACCACGGTCAAGACAAAGTTCCCTTCCATCCGCTGCGTCATCCTGTCCGCCGTGGCCGACCGCGACCACGTGCTGGAAGCCATGCGCCTGGGCGCCGACGGTTTCATCCCCAAGCACCTGTCCGGTTCCGCCATGGTGTCGGCCCTGCAACTGGTGCTGTCCGGGGAACGCTTCATTCCGTCCATGCTGATGGATGGCGGCTCGGTCGGTTCGGGGGGCGAGAAGTCGGGAACCGGCGACTTGCTGGGGCGGCTGACGCCGCGCGAACGCGACATCCTGCATCTGCTGCGCGAAGGCCTGCCCAACAAGGTGATCGCCGCCCGCCTGGATGTCAGCGAAGTCACGGTCAAGTCGCACTTGGGCAACATGTTCCGCAAATTGGGTGTGCAGAACCGCTTGCAGGCCATGCGCATCCTGGTCGACACAGAAGCATTGTAAAACCATGGTGCGGGCGTCTTCCCCCCTTGACCTGGAATGCCCTGCGGGGGGGCTTTGACGCATGCTGACACGGACCTTCGTCCACGACGCCAACCAATCCCTGCACGTCATCCGGCTGGCGGCCGAAGCCCTGGCCTTTGAACACGGCGACGGCCGCCTCAGCGCCGAGCGGCTGCAAAAGCGCGTCGCCGCCATCCTGTCCCAGGTGGACCACCTGACCGACCTTGTCGCCCACAACGCATCGGACGAAGGAGGCTGACCGCATGGACATCCTGCTGGCCGACGACCATGCCATGGTGCGCGACGGCTTGATGCCATTCCTGGAACGGGTCACCCCCGACGCCAAGGTGGTCGAGGCGGGGACCCTGGACGAAGCCCTGGACAAGGCCAGCAAATGTACGCAACTGGGCTTGGCCATCCTGGACCTGAACATGCCGGGCATGGATGGGCTGAACGGGCTGTCGGCCATGCTGAAGGCCCACCCCCAGGTTCCGGTCGTCATCTTGTCGGGATCGACCCATCCGGCCGACGCCTATCATTCCATCGAAGCCGGGGCCGACGGCTTCATCCCCAAGACCATGCGCGGCGAGACCATCATCGGCGTCCTGCGGCTGGTCCTGGCGGGGGAAAAATACGTCCCGCCCTATCTGTTCGACTACCAGCACACCAAGCCGGGGCAAGCCAAGGCGCCAACCGACGCCAACGCCCCGCTTTCCGGGCTTTCCACGCGTGAACGCGACATCCTGGCGCTGATCGTCGACGGCGCCCCCAACAAGGCGATCGCCCGCGCCCTGGACCTGCAGGAAGTGACGGTCAAGGCGCATCTGCGCAACATCTTCCGCAAGCTGGCGGTCAGCAACCGCACCGAAGCGGCCCGTACCGCCATCCTGGCCGGGATCACCGGATCGGGACAAGCCCCCCAGGCCTGACCCCCTACTCGATCAGACCACGACGGATGGCATAAGTGGCCAGTTCCGCCGAATTGTGCAGGTCAAGCTTTTGCATGATCTTGGTGCGATGGGTTTCCACCGTCTTGATGGCGATGGACAAGGTGTCGGCGATCTCGCGGTTCTTCAGCCCCTGGGCAATCAGCCGCAGCACTTCCAATTCGCGGGCGGTCAGCGCCGGCACGTTGGCGTCGCCGCCGTCCAGATGGTCGCGCACCAATGCGATGTCCAGCCCCGGCCCCAGATATTGGCGCCCCATGCGCACCGCAGTGATGGCCGCCATCAACTCTTCGTGTCCCAGCCGCTTCAAGGCATAGCCGTCGGCGCCCGCCGCCAGGGCTTCCGCCACCCGGCGCTCGCAATTGGCCACCGTCAGGATCAACACCCGAATTTGCGGGGCGGCACGCTTCAGACGGCGCGTGGCTTCCACCCCGTCCAAGCCCGGCATGGACAGATCCATCAAGACGATGTCCGGCCGCAGGCTTTTCGCCATGTCCACCGCGGTGGCGCCGTCTTCGGCCTCTCCCACGATCTGGACGTCCTCGGCCTTCAACAAAGCGGCCAACCCCTGGCGCACGAGCAACTGATCCTCGGCGATCAGGATGCGAATGGGCACGTGGTCTCTCCTTCACCGGTTGCGCGGTATCTTAGGGGGGCTGGCGACAAGATGCACTATCTGGAGGCCGAAAGCGATAACCCACGTATCATAATGACAGACTTGCCCAATGACCATGCCGCCCATAATCTAATCACACACAATATATGAGGAGATTTTGGGCATGAAGATCGCCGTCGCCAGTTCCGATTTCAAGTCGGTCAGCGGCCACGCCGGACGGGCCAAGCACTGGCTGATCTACACGGTGGACGACAACGCCCAGATTTCCGCACCCCAGCATATCGAGCTGCCCAGCGACCAAGTCATTCACTATGTCGAGGAAAACGGCGCACCGCACCCGCTGGACGGCATCGACGTGGTGATCACCCTGTCCGCCGGCGAAGGCTTCGTCAAGCACATGGAAAAGCGCGGCGCCCAGGTGGCGATGACGGCGGAAAAGGACGCCGCCAAGGCGGTCCACGACTTCCTGGCCGAAACCCTGTCCGATCCCAAGCCACGCCCCATCGGCAGCCTGATCTGCAAGACCATCGACCTGTTTTCCAAGCATAAATGAAAAAGGGGGGCCGAAGCCCCCCTTTCCAACTTCACCGTGAAGCGGTTTATTCCACCGCCTCGGTCCGGGCCTTGGAATAGCCGATGCTTTGCAAGGATTCGTCGATTTCGTCCAGGATGGCCGGATCGTCGATGGTCGCCGGCATCTTGTAGTCCTGGTTGTCGGCGATCTTCTGCATGGTGCCGCGCAGGATCTTGCCCGAACGGGTCTTGGGCAGACGCTTGACCACGGTGCAGCTCTTGAAGGCGGCGACCGGGCCGATGACTTCACGCACCAGCTTGACCACTTCCTTGATGACGTCGTCGTCGGACTTGGTGACGCCGGCCTTCAGGCAGATGAAGCCCAGCGGCAGCTGACCCTTCAACTGGTCGGCGACGCCGATGACGGCGCATTCGGCCACGTCGGGATGGCTGGCCAGCACTTCTTCCATCTGGCCGGTGGACAGGCGGTGACCAGCGACGTTGATGATGTCGTCGGTGCGGCTCATCACATAGGCGTAGCCGTCTTCGTCGATCATGCCGGCGTCGGCGGTCTTGTAATAGCCCGGATATTCGGCCAGGTAGCTGTCGAAGAAGCGCTGTTCGGCGTTCCACAGGGTGTAGAAGGTGCCGGGCGGCAACGGCAGCTTGACCACCAGCGAACCGGTGACGCCCGGCTTGCACTGATGATGGCCTTCGTCCAGGACCTGCAGGTCCCAACCCGGGGCCGCCTTGGTGGGCGAGCCGGGCTTGACCGGGAATTCATGCAGACCCAGGCAGTTGGCGGCGATGGCCCAGCCGGTTTCGGTCTGCCACCAGTGGTCGACCACCGGAACCTTCAGGTTGGTCTGCGCCCACTTGATGGTGTCGGGGTCGGAACGCTCGCCGGCCAGGAACAGCGCCTTCAGGCTGCTCATGTCGTACTTCTTCAGGAGTTCCGCGTTGGGGTCTTCACGCTTGATGGCGCGAAACGCGGTGGGCGCGGTGAACAGCGCGGTGATCTTGTGCTGGCTGATGACGCGCCAGAAGGCGCCGGCATCGGGGGTGCCCACCGGCTTGCCCTCGTAGACCACGGTGGTGGCGCCGTGCAGCAAGGGGGCATAGCAGATATAGGAGTGGCCGACCACCCAACCCACGTCGGACGCGGCCCAGAACACCTGGCCCGGTTCGATGTTGTAGATGTTCTTCATGGTCCACTTCAGCGCCACCATGTGGCCGCCATTGTCGCGGACCACGCCCTTGGGCTGGCCGGTGGTGCCCGAAGTGTACAGGATGTAAAGCGGATCGGTGGCGGCGACGGCCACGCATTCGGCAGGCGCCGCCTTGGCGGCGTCGTTCCAGTCCACGTCACGGCCGGCAATCATCTCGGCGGCGACCTGCGGGCGCTGCAAGATGACGGTATGGGCCGGCTTGTGGTCGGCCAGCTCGATGGCATGGTCCAACAGCGGCTTGTAGGGGATGACGCGGGCGGTTTCGATACCGCAGCTGGCCGACACGATCACCTTGGGCTGGGCGTCGTTGATGCGGGTGGCCAATTCGTTCGAGGCGAAACCGCCGAACACCACCGAATGCACCGCGCCCAGACGGGCGCAGGCCAGCATGGCGACCACCGCTTCGGGGACCATGGGCATGTAGACGATGACGCGGTCGCCCTTGGCCACGCCCAGGCCGCGCAGCAGGCCGGCGAACTTGGACACCTGATCCTGCAGTTCGGAATAGGTGATGGTCTTGACAGTGTCGGTGACCGGGCTGTCATAGATGATGGCGGCCTGGGCGCCGCGGCCAGCTTCCACGTGACGGTCCACGGCGTTGTAGCAGGTGTTGACCTCGCCACCGGTGAACCAGCGATAGAACGGCTTGCGGGAATCGTCCAGCACCTTGTCCCAGGGCTTGTACCAGGTGACGTCCTTGGCGGCTTCAGCCCAGAACCCTTCGGGGTCCTTCAGCGAGCGCTCGTGGGCCAGTTCATACGCGTTGCTCATTGGTGCCGTTCCCTCTGCTTAAACGAACTGTTCGCGTGGTCAGGGTCCAGCCCCTTCCTTCGCGGCGGCCAAGATGCACCAGTCACGTAATTTTTGCAAAGCCCCAATCAAACGAAATGCAATAGAAGGGCAATCAGCGCCAAGCCGACGCCACAAAATGTCGTCCGAATACTGAATTCCGACACCGGAATGCGGAAATAAAATATCAATCCATTACAGCAATTCCAAAAAACAAGACGCCCGCCGGCCTGTGGCCGACGGGCGTCACCATCAATTTGGCTCCTAGACCAGGATCAATGCGGACTGGCCGTACTGAAGCGGGACAATTCGTCCTTGATACGCAGCTTCTGCCGTTTCAAATCGGCGATCTGCGCCTCGTCGGGCAGGGGGCGGCGAGTTTCCATCTGAATGGCGGAATCAATCGCAGCATGGCGGGCTTTCAAAGACTCGATCCGGTCCTGAAGGCTCATTACAATCCTCCCTGAATATGGGGTAAGGACGATAGATTATGATAGCGACCGACCTCTGTCAGCAAAAAAATTGCGTTTTATGACCTATTGCGCCCGCGAAGGCAACCCACTTTCTTGATGCGCCGGAGAAAATTCACATGACTGCCATTCCCAGCCGCCTTGTGGTCGGCATCAGCGGCGCCTCGGGCATCGTCTACGGCATCGCCGCGCTGAAGGCTTTGCGCCGCCTGGAGGTGCAAACCCATCTGGTGGTCAGCAAGGCGGCCGAGATCACCTTGGCCCACGAGACCAGCCTGAAGGTGGCCGAACTGCGCGCCCTGGCCGATCACTGGCACAAGGCGGAAGACATCGCCGCCGCCCCGGCTTCCGGGTCGTTCCGAACCCTGGGGATGCTGGTGGCGCCCTGCTCCATCCGCACCATGAGCGAGATCGCCAGCGGGGTGACCACCTCGCTGTTGACCCGCGCCGCCGACGTGACGCTGAAGGAACGCCGCCGTCTGGTGCTGATGGTGCGCGAATCGCCGCTGCACACGGGTCATCTGCGCACCATGCTGGCGCTGTCGGAAATGGGCGCGGTGATCGCGCCGCCGCTGCCCGCCTTCTACGCCAAGCCGCAAAGCCTGGACGACATGGTGGAACACAGCGTCGGACGCGCCCTGGACCTGTTCGGCCTGGATTGCGACATCAACCGCTGGGGGGAATAGGGTTGTTTTCGCCCCTCAGACGCCGGGCGGCAGGCCTCCGCCCGCCTTGGCTCACGCGGCATAAGCCGCGCGGCGCAGTCGCGCCTAACCGTGCCGAGCCAAAGCTCGGCACGGTGGTCTTCAGGCCTTCATCTCGCCGATATAGATACCCAAGCCCCGGGCGGTGTGGGCGATGGTGCCGAAGGGATCGACGGCTCGGGTGATGCCGGCGATCTCAGACAGCGGCACATCCACCACCTGGCCGTGCTGCCAGGCGACCATGCGGTCCATCTTGCCCTGGGCGATCAGGTCCACCGCGTGGACGCCGAAAGCCGAAGCCACCAAGCGGTCGCGCATGCCCGGGGTGCCGCCGCGCTGCACGTGACCCAGCACGGTGACGCGGGTTTCCGCCTCGATCAGCTTGCCCAATTTGGCCGCCAGATATTGGCCGATGCCGCCATAACGGAATTCCCCATCGGCCTGGACCTGGGTGACCGGAAGCCCGGTCTCGGTCTTGCAGCCCTCGGCCACCACCACCAGCGCGTGGTTACGGCCCTCGCGGTTGACTTCGTGCAGCTTGGCGACGATGCCTTCCAGCGTATAGGGGATTTCCGGGATCAAGATGACGTCGGCGCCGCCGCCGATACCCGAGGACAGCGCGATGTGGCCGACGTCGCGGCCCATCAGTTCCAGGATCATCACCCGGTGATGGCTGGCCGCCGTGGGGGCCAGACGGTCGATGGCCTCGGTGGCGACACCCAGGGCGGTGACGTAGCCGATGGCGTAGTCGGTGTGGGCGACGTCGTTGTCGATGGTCTTGGGAATGCCGACCATGGGCACGCCGCCCTGCTTGCACAGCTTGTTCAGGATGCGCATGGAACCGTCGCCGCCGATGACGATCAGCGCGTCCAACCCCAGTTCCTTGTAACCCTCGACGAATTCGGCCGAGCGGTCCTTGGTGCTGCCGTCGGGCATGGGATAGGCGAAGGGATCGCCCTTGTTGATGGTGCCCAGGATGGTGCCGCCCATGCGCAACATCTCGCCCGACGCCACCGACAGGTCGAATTCGACGAAATCCAGCGGCCGGTTCATCAGCCCCAGGGAACCGTCGCGAATGCCGAAGACTTTCCAGCCATAGCCGCGGATGGCACGGTGCACCACCGCCCGCAAAGCCGCGTTCAGGCCGGCGCAGTCGCCGCCGCTGGTCAGGATGCCGATACGCTTGGTTTTGGACATGGGACCCCCGCCATGAATTGCATGACCTTACCCATACCGTTTCATGTCGAGTTCTGCTAGTGTCAAGAATGCTTTGGTCTTCACTTGTCACCAGTTCGGAATGATCGACGAAAACATCGAAGAAATCCGCCGTCAACTGGCGGAACTGTTGAGCGAGCATCGCGATCTGGACGACGTGATCAACCGCATCTCAGCCGATCCCCTTCAAGACCAGTTGCAGCTGCAACGGCTGAAGAAGCGCAAGCTTTCCCTGAAGGACCAGATCACCACGCTGGAGAACCAGCTGATCCCCGACATCATCGCCTGATCGGGCGAAACTTCACCTTTCGAGTTCCCATATGACCGCGCCATCGCGATTGATAGTTATTATCCTTGGTGTTTTCACCGCCCTGGCTCCGCTGGCCATCGACATGTACCTGCCGGCGCTGCCGGCGATCCAGGCCGACTTCGCCGCCACCACCACCCAAGCGCAGATCACCCTGGCCGCCTTCCTGGCCGGTTTCGCCTTTGGGCCGGCGCTGTACGGTCCCATTTCCGACGGCTGGGGCCGCAAGCTGCCGCTTTACGGCGGATTGGGCCTGTTCACCCTGGCGTCCGTCGCCTGCCTGCTGGCCGCCGACATCGAGATTTTCACCATCGCCCGCTTCTTCCAGGCCATCGGCGCCTGTGCCGGCGGCGTGATCGGACGCGCCATGGTGCGCGACGTCTATCCGCCCCAGGACATGCAGCGGGCCTATGCGTCGCTGATGCTGGTCATGGGGGGCGCTCCCATCGTCGCCCCCCTGCTGGGCGGATTGCTGATCGGCTGGTTCGGTTGGCGGTCGATCTTCGCCATTCAGGCCGTGCTGGGCGCAGGCTGTCTGGTGCTGCTGCATTTCTGGCTGAAGGAAAGCCATCCGCCGCATCTGCGCCACCGCGCCGGATTGCTGGGGGCCTTGGTGTCCTATGGCCGCTTGCTGGCCGACCGCTCGTTCATGGCCTATGCCCTGGCGGGATCCTTCGGCATGGCCGGGCTGTTCACTTATATTTCCGGCGCCCCTTTCGTCTTCATCCAATACCACAACGTGCCGGTGGACCAGTTCGGCTGGTTCTTCGGCGCCAACGCCTTCGGCTTCATCGTCGCCGGCCAGCTCAACGGCCGCGCCCTGGGCAAGCTGGACCGCCACAAGGTGCTGGTGGTGGCGCAATGGGCCCAGGTGGCGCTGTCCACCGCCTTGCTAGCCATCTGCGCCACTGATTTCGCCGGCTTGGCCGGGCTGTCGCCAGCCCTGTTCCTGACCATTGCCTGCATCGGCTTCATCGCCCCCAATTCGTCGGTGCTGGTGATGGCGCCGCGCGGTGGCGCGGTGGCGGGCACCGCCTCGGCCCTGATGGGCATGCTGCAATTCGCCATCGGCGCCGGCGCATCCGCCCTGGTCGGCCTGCTGCACGCCCATTCCGCCGTCCCCATGGCGGCGGTGATGCTGGGCTTCGCCCTGCTGGGACCGCTGGCTTTGCGGTTGCTGCCGCGTTCCAAATAAAGCATGGGCGGGGAGCTTTCGCGCCCCGCCCATGACCTCAGCAGCAGCCCTGTTTGGGGGCACAGCCCTGTTTGGGGGCACACCCCTGGGCCATCTTGGCAGCGAAGAACCGCTTCAGGTTTTCCGGCAAGACGAAGTCGTCGCAGCATCCCGATTTTTCACTGCCACCGCACGCCGTTGCCGTCGGGGTGTCGTCTTGCTGCATGGCCGCCCGCAGGATGGCCTTCACCAGCAAGGATTTCGGCGGCGTGGTGAAGGATTGGCCGTTATCGTGCCAATCGCGGCAGCCGATATCGGCCTGCCCCACCATGTCACCGCAGGGATCGCAGCGGCTTTCCTGATAATCCGGCTGAATGTCGCGCCCGTTGATACGGATGGTGGGCGAAGTGCGCAATTGCAGCTCCAGGGCGGTCTTGGCGTCGGCAACCAGGGTTTCGTGCAGTTCGACGCTGAATCCAAGAGCGGCCAGGGCAGCTTGGGTGTCGGCCACCGCCTGACGCAACTGATCCCCGGCGCCATTGCAACGGTCGCAGGTTTCCTGATCCAGGAACAGAAACTCCACCCGCAAGATACGGTTCGGGCTGTCGCTCATGTCTTTGCCTCCTATGCTCGCCGAAAAGCCGGCGCTGCTGGGAAAGACGCGGGCCACCGAAAAAGGACGCAGAGATATTTTTTGCGTCTTTTCGGGTTATCGACCGTCTAAGCTGGTCAATGCCCCAGGAAAGAATGCGAGCATGACCACCCTTGGCGACCTGTCCCGATTTTACCACGTTCTGCGGGCGTATGTGGGACGGCGTGTCGCCATGGCCGACGACGCCGACGAGATCGTCCAGACGGTGATGATGCGCCTGCACCTGAACCAGGACCGTTTGCACGACGCCAATGTGACGGCGTGGCTGCTGCGCGTGGCCCGTAACGCCGTCATCGACCATTACCGGTCGCGGGCCGGACGTCCGCCCACCACCGAACTGTCCGACGACCTGGCCCAACCCGTGGCCGACGATGACGACGGCGAACGCCAGCGCATGGCCCAATGCCTTCACCCGCTTCTGCAGGCCCTGCCCCCACATTATGCCCAAGCGGTCGAGATGGCCGATTTTCAGGGATTGCCGCATGCCCGGATGGCGGAAGAACTGGGGATCGGGCTGTCGGCGGTGAAATCACGGGTGCAACGGGGCCGCGCCTTGCTGCGGGCCGAACTGACCCGCTGCTGCAGTATCGAAATCGACCATCTGAGACGGGCAGTGGCGATGACGGCCAAGGAAAAAGACGGCTGCAGCCGATGCTAGGGCATAAAAACTTGGTTCAGTAAATCCCGCGCCGAGCCCGGTCGGCGGCGGCCACCGCCTGTTCCGCCCCCTCGCCCGCCTGCAGCACGTGCACCCCAAAGGCCGGCTGCAGGGGGATGCGCTGGCCCAGCCATTGGAAGGGGGGCTCGGCCATGTGGGCCAGGATCTCGGCCAGCTTGGCCCTGGCGTTCGGCTCGTCCGAGCCGGGCATCAGCATGGCGAAGTCCGAACCGCCCAGGCAGCCCACCACGTCGGTGGTGCGCAAAGCCCCGATGATGGTGGCGCAGATGTGACGCAGCGCCCCTTCGCCAGCGGCCAGACCATGGAATTGCCGCAGCGCCTCGACACCGGCCACCTGGATCAAGCCGACCACGCCGTGCCCGCCGCCGCCCAGGAAGGCGTCGGTTTCGCGCATGAAGGCACGCCGGGTCAGGCAGGGCACCACGGAATGGCGGTCGGATTGCTGTTCCAGCCAGGATTGGCGGCGATCCGACTGACGTTCCTTCCAGCGCAGCCGGTCCAGCTCCGACAGCAACGGCAGCAAAGCCTGAAGCACCTGGGGGGATATCTGGTCGGCCGGCAACCCCAGCACCGAAGCCGCGTCGTCGGGGTTGTGGGGGGATTTTTGCCCCGGCGCCTCGTAGGCATGGGGCGGCAAATGCCGTCTCTGGCCTTCGGGGAAGTCGCGCCCCAAAGCCTGGATGGTGTTGGTCGGCCGCACCCGTTCCGTGCGATAATCGTCGCTCATGGCGCCCCCGGTGTTCTTCCGGATTCTGACGCACAGCATAGCACATGCAAAGCAATGCTTGCACGCGTTCCGCCGATTTCTATAATCCCTGCTTTTCCTGGCCGGGAAACACACGGATATGAGCGAAAACACCGCCCTTGTCGGCATCATCATGGGCAGCCAGTCTGACTGGGAGACCATGCGTCACGCCGTCGAAGTCCTTGCCGAACTGGGCGTCGCCTACGAGACCCGGGTGGTTTCCGCCCACCGCACCCCCAAGCGCCTGTACGATTACGCCAGCAGCGCCAAGGATCGCGGCCTGAAGGTCATCATCGCCGGCGCCGGCGGCGCCGCCCACCTGCCGGGCATGGCGGCGGCCATGACCTGCCTGCCGGTGCTGGGCGTGCCGGTGGAAAGCCGGGTGCTGAAGGGCGTCGACAGCCTTCATTCCATCGTCCAGATGCCCGGCGGCGTTCCGGTGGGCACCCTGGCCATCGGCAAGGCCGGCGCCACCAATGCCGGCCTGCTGGCCGCGTCCATCCTGGCCCTGATGGATCCGGCCCTGGCCCAGCGCCTGGAAGACTGGCGCCAGCGTCAGACCGACGCGGTGGCTGAAAAGCCGGTGGATTCCGAAAACCCCCATCTGATCGTCTGAGACAACCATGACCTGCGCACCCTTGGCCCCCGGCGGCACCATCGGCATCATCGGCGGCGGCCAGTTGGGGCGCATGGCCGCTTTGGCGGCGGCACGGCTGGGCTATCGCGTCCACGTCTTCACCCCGGAAGCCGACAGCCCCACCGAACAGGTGGCGGCGCAGGCCACGGTGGCGGCCTATGACGACCTGGCGGCGCTGGAGGCCTTTGCCCGTTCGGTGGACGTGGTCACCTTCGAGTTCGAGAACGTGCCGGCCGAATCGGTGCGCCTGCTGACCTCGCTGGTGCCGGTGCGGCCATCGTGGAAGGTGCTGGAAGTAGCCCAGGACCGCATAAGCGAAAAGAAGTTCTTCAACGGCATCGGCATCGCCACCGCGCCGTGGGCGGAAATCAATTCGCTGGCCGATCTGCAAACGGCGGTGGACCGTATTGGCCGCCCGGCGGTGCTGAAGACCACCCGACTGGGCTATGACGGCAAGGGCCAGGTGAAGATCGGCCCCAAGACCGATCTGGCCGAGGCCTGGGCCGGCATGGACGGCGCGCCTGCGGTGCTGGAAGGCTTCATCGACTTCTCCGGCGAGATTTCGGTCATTGTCGCCCGCGGCCTGGACGGCGCCTGCGCCACCTTCGATCCGGCGTGGAACGTCCACACCAACCACATCTTGGACACCACCACCATTCCCGCCCCGATTTCCGCCCCCCTGGCCGAACGGGCCGTGCAGGTGGCGTTGAAAGCCGCCGAGGAACTGGAACTGGTCGGCCTGCTGGCGGTCGAGATGTTCGTCACCAAATCCGGCGACGTCCTGGTCAACGAAATGGCGCCGCGCCCGCACAATTCCGGTCACTGGACCATGGACGCCTGCGTCACCGACCAGTTCGAGCAGTTCATCCGCGCCGTCTGCGGCCTGCCGCTGGGCAGCCCCGAGCGTCATTCCGACGCGGTGATGACCAATCTGATCGGGTCCGACGTGGATCGCTGGCTGGATTTCCTGAAGGAGCCCGGCGCCAAGCTGCATCTGTACGGCAAGGCCGAGGCCCGGTCGGGCCGTAAAATGGGCCACGTCACCCGCATCGCACCGCGTCAGAACTAAGCAAATCATCCGATTTGCCTAGGCGCGACTGCGCCGCGCGGCTTATGCCGCGGGAGGCCCCGCCGCCTGAGGGACCAGATAAACTCTTGCTTCAGCATCACCAATTTCAACTTTCCTGATTGACGCCTCCCCACCCGATACGGGATTTTGGCTGCGGTCGCATCACAAGACGGCCCGCCAAAAACATAAGGGAGAGTCCAACATGTCGTCGCGTCTGATCAAGGACGTCATCAAGCATCAATCCGTGGTCGCCCTGCCCCATACCGCCACGGTGCGCCAGGCCGCCCAGGAAATGGCCCGCCGCAAGATCGGCGCCATCGTCATCGTCGACGACGGGGTTCTGGCCGGCATCTTCACCGAACGCGACGGCCTGTTCCGCGTGCTGGCCGAAGGCCTTGACCCGGACACCACCACCCTTGATCAGGTGATGTCGTCCAAGCTGTCCACCATCGCCCCCGACCGGCCGCTGCTGCACGCCCTGCACATCATGCACGACCATGGTTTCAGGCACATGCCGGTGGTCCAGGGCGGCAAGCCGGTGGGCATGCTGTCCATCCGCGACGCGCTGGATTACGAATTGGTTCATTTCGTCAAAGAGATTGAAAAGAAGGAAGCTTTGACCGAGATCATACGCTGATGGGCCGGGGGTTCGTTACAATTCGACATCCCAAGCGATTGAGAGTTGACGCGCCCCCGCCGCACCCGTTGTATTGCACGTTCTGTCGCCAAGGATGATCGGTCCCGATGTCGTCTAAGCTCCGTCGCGTTTTAATCGCCCTTGGCGCCTTGGGCCTGATCGCCGCCATCGCGGCCTTGCTGCTCACCTTGAACAAGCTGGGCTCGCCGGCCCAGGTGCTGGACCTGATCCTGACCGAATACGGCTACCTGCTTTATCCCACCATCCTGGTGTGGACCTTCGTCGAAGGCGAAACCGTGGTGCTGATCGCCGGCATCATCGCGTCGGAAGGCAGCTACAAGATCAATGTGGAGCTGATCGCGCTGGCCGCCTTTTGCGGCAGCTTCGCCGGCGACCAGCTTTATTATTACATCGGCCGACGCTACGGCACGCCGTTGTTGAACCGCTGGCCGACCCTGGGGTCCAAGATCGACTGGGCCTTCCAGTTGGTCAAAACCCACCCGACCCTGTTCATCTTGTCCTTTCGCTTCATCTATGGCGTGCGCAACATCGCGCCCTTCGTCATCGGCATCGCCGGCATCAACCGCCTGCGCTATCTGCTGCTGAACGCCATCGCCGCCGTCATCTGGGCCCACAGCTTCGCCTGGGGCGGCTATTTCCTGGGCCAGGTGCTGGAAGATTGGCTGGGCGACCACAAATGGAAGATCCTGGGCAGCTTCATCGCCATCATCGCGGCGGTGGCGCTTTACGGCTATCTGAACCAAAAGCGCCGCCTGCGGGCGCTGCAGGCCAAGGAACAGGCGGAAGGCGTCTGCCTGACCCAAGCCCCCAAGGTCGAGGAATAAAAACGCCACCGCCCCCAAACGGGAACGGTGGCGGGATTTTCCGGGCCTGACGCCCAAGCTTAACCCATGGACGCGATGTCCATGACGAAGCGGTACTTCACGTCGCTTTTCAGCATGCGGTCGTAAGCCGCGTCCACGTCTTGGGCGCGGATCATCTCGATATCGGCGGTGATGCCCTTTTCAGCGCAGAAATCCAGCATTTCCTGGGTTTCCGGCAGACCGCCGATCAACGACCCGGCAATGGCCTTGCGCCCCAGGATCAGGTTGAACACGGTGGGCGCCGGGTGCGGATGTTCCGGGGCGCCGACCAGACACAAGGTGGCGTCGCGCTTCAGCAGCACCAGATAGGCATCCAGGTCATGGCTGGCCCCCACGGTATCCAGGATGAAGTCAAAGCTGCCGGCATGCTTGGCCATGTCTTCGGCGTTCCTGGAAATGATCACCTCGTCCGCCCCCAGGGTCAGGGCGTCCTGGCGCTTGCTTTCCGAAGTGGTGAAGGCCACCGTGTGCGCCCCCATGGCATGGGCCAGCTTGATGCCCATATGGCCCAGCCCGCCGATGCCGACGATGCCCACCTTCTTGCCGGGACCAGCCCCCCAATGGCGCAGTGGCGAATAGGTGGTGATGCCGGCACACAGCAATGGTGCCACCGCCGCCAATTGTTCCTGAGGGTGGGTGATCTTCAGGACGAAGCGTTCATGCACGACGATGCGCTGGGAATAGCCGCCCAAAGTGTGGCCGGGGGCGTCGGGGGTGGCGGAATTGTAAGTTCCGGTCCAGCCGTTCTCGCAGAATTGTTCCAGTCCTTCGTCACAGGACGGGCAGGTCTGGCACGAATCCACCAGACAGCCGACGCCGACCACGTCGCCCACCTTGTAGCGGGTCACATGGCCGCCCACCGCCGACACATGGCCGACGATCTCGTGACCGGGAACACAGGGGTAAAGCGTGCCGCCCCATTCCGAGCGCACCTGATGCAGGTCGGAATGGCAGATGCCGCAATAGGCGATCTCGATCTGCACGTCATGGGGCCCCGGCGCACGGCGGGTGATGTTCATTTCTTCCAGTTTCTTGTCGGCGGCATGGGCGCCGAAGGCTTTGGTCGTCATCGGGTCAATGTCCTTTCCCTGGGATTTCAACGATCGATCATCTTCATGAATTGCGGTGGATAGCGGTCGCCTTGAAAGATGATGCCCGCCATGGCCTGTTCCAAGGCGTCCAGCTCACCGGATGACAACGCCACCTCTGCCGCACCCAGGTTTTCGTCCAGGCGGTGCAACTTGGTGGTGCCGGGGATGGGCACGATCCACGGCTTTTGCGCCAGCAGCCAGGCGATGGCCACTTGGGCGCGGGTGGCGTTCTTGGCGGCAGCCAGTTCGCCCAACACTTCGACCACCGCTTGGTTGGCCTGGCGGGCCTGGGCCGACAGGCGCGGCACCTGATTACGGAAGTCGGTTTCCCCGAATTGGGTGTCGACGGTGATGGCGCCGGTCAGAAACCCCTTGCCCAACGGGCTGAAGGGCACGAAGCCGATGCCCAGTTCCTGAAGCGTCGGCAGGATTTCATCTTCGGGTTCCCGCCAGAACAGCGAATATTCGCTTTGCAGGGCGGTGACAGGCTGCACCGCATGGGCGCGGCGGATGGTGTGCACGCCGGCTTCGGACAGGCCGAAATGCTTGACCTTGCCCTGATGGATCAAATCCTTGACGGTGCCGGCCACGTCCTCGATGGGGGTTTGGGGGTCGACGCGGTGCTGGTACAGCAAGTCGATGGCTTCGACGCGCAGACGGCGCAAGGAAGCCTCGACCACCTGGCGGATATGGTCGGGGCGGCTGTTCAGGCCGACCACCTTGCCACTTTGCGGATCGGTGGCGAAGCCGAACTTGGTGGCGATGACCACTTGCTCGCGGAACGGCGCCAAGGCCTCGCCCACCACCTCTTCGTTGGTGAAGGGACCATAGACTTCGGCGGTGTCGAAGAAAGTCACCCCCTTGTCAAAGGCGCTTCGGATCAAGGCGATGGCCTGTCCCCGTTCGGTGGCCGGTCCATAGCCGAAATTCAGCCCCATGCAGCCCAGACCGATGGCCGAGACGGCCAAGCCGCTGTTGCCCAGATAACGCTTTTGCATTTTCGCCCTCGTCCTCGGGGTTTCGCTGCAGGGAAATCTAGGCGTCCTGCCACAAGATGATTAGACTGATAAATTTGTATGTACTTATGAGAAACTTTCATCAATGCGCCACAGCGACCTGACCGATATCACCGCCTTTCTGGCGGTGGCCCGCGAAAGCAGCTTCACCAAGGCGGCCGCCCGGTTGGGGGTGTCGCAATCGGCGCTCAGCCACACCATCCGCGGCCTGGAAGAACGGCTGGGGCTGCGCCTGTTGACGCGGACCACCCGTTCCGTCGCCCCCACCGCCGCTGGCGAACGGCTGATCAGCCGGGTCGGCCCCCGCTTGGAAGAAATCGATGCCGAGCTGAACGCGCTCAGCGAAATGCGCGAAAAGCCGGCGGGACGGGTGCGCATCAACGCCGGCGACCACGCCGCCCGGGCGGTTCTATGGCCGGTGCTGCGTCGCCTGCTGCCCGAATATCCCGATATCCAGGTGGAAGTGATGGTCGACCAGGGCCTAAGCGACATCGTCACCGAACGCTATGACGCCGGCATAAGGCTGGGGGAAAATCTGGAAAAGGACATGATCGCCATTCCCGTCAGCCCGGAAATGCAGTTGCGGGTGGTTGGCGCGCCGTCTTATTTCGCCCGCCACCCCAAGCCACTGGTCCCCCAGGACCTGCAACAGCACAATTGCATCAACCGCCGACTGACCACGCAAGGCGGACTTTATGCCTGGGAATTCGAAAAGGACGGCCGCGAGTTGAAGGTCCGGGTGGACGGCCAACTGACGCTGAACCGCGAATCAGCCATCATCGACGCCGCCCTGGACGGGATGGGCCTGGCCATCGTCATGGAAGACGGCATCGGCGAACACGTGGCCGCAGGCCGTCTGGAAACGGTTCTGGACGATTGGAGCCAGCCCTTCCCCGGTTACTACCTTTATTACCCCAGCCGCCGCCAGCCCTCGCCCGCCTTCACCGTGGTGGCCGAGGCATTGAGGTATCGGGGGTAAGTGCCTGCGGGCTGGTGGGGACGGCGGGACTTGAACCCGCAAGGCCGAAGCCGGACGATTTTAAGGAAAATGCGTCTACTTATATCATTGAAAATACTGTGGTATATTGCGCATTGACAAAACTGTGTATATTTCTGTGCATACACAGTCGCTTTTGCGCGATGGATTTTCTGCGCCAGCGACGCAGCGAGCTTACTTTAAGTAATCTCGTGCAGCTCGCCTCAATTCCGCAAAAAGGCGTAGCGGCGTAACCTAGATGGGCGCTTCCGACCTCGATCCAAAAAGCGCATCCTCAAGATCGTCCTTCGATGGCACTTTCTTCGCGTCAATAATCGCAATTAGCACCCGTTGCAGAAGATTGAAGGTGGCCAGAAGGTCCTCAGCTTCATGCCTAGGTTTCCCGTGTGCGGCTGCGGAGCGTTTGTCATATAGCTTGGCAACCTCTTTCTGCAGTTTTGCCCGGATATTTCCTGGGGGCTCAAGATAGGCTGCAATCAAGGACGATACGCGGAATCTTAGTTCTGACGTCGAGGGCGAGAACAGTGCCTCCAACGCCCCCCAAAGAGATACTAATGTAAGCGCGGTATTTCTCTGGAACTGACCGGTGTCCAAAGCCTCCGCCGCAAGGGCAAATTCCTGACTCTCATTTATGAGCTGGTGGGCGACTTGCCAGCGTTCCCGAACCCACGAAAGGCTGGCTACTGTTGCCACGCCTCCGATAATTCCCAGCGGGAAATAGCGATGCTGCACTTCGAAAGGGAATAGCTGCGCCTCGCTGTCAGGGATACTCGCAAGAACGGAGAAGGGGTAATTTGCAAAAACAGGAAGCGTAACCGCTGGATTAACACCGAGCCTCATTAGGAAGACAAGGCACCTTGCTAATTCGACCGTTGATCCGTACTTCTGCTCGTTAAGGGCTGGTATAAGTAGTTCAGAGTTAACATCAAAACTGAAGCCTCCGCTCGCAGCCTTCCATGGAGCGGGGTGATGTCCTCCTGGCGGAGCCGGCTTGAATGCCATCATGAAAGGAGACATCAGGTGCGCGAATGTCTTCCTCAACACGATCCCCTCACCCAGATCAAAGCTGTCAGCTTCTAAATCAAGCCCGGATAAGCCCGCGTGAATGTCCCCGCCGAACAAGGTGCCCATCTCTGTACCCGCCAATTGATCGTGGTTTCCAGTTGTCGGAAAGTCAGCCACACCTTGTCAACAAAGGCAGTTGATAGGCGTTTGTTCGCCGTTCAGTCCCTGCCTCACAGTTGGCTCATCCCAGAGTTCGGCAAATGCACTGTGCTGCACCATGGGTGCAAGTGTCTACGAGCCTGATACGAAAAGATAAATCGGCAGATTTTCCGAAAATCGGTCGTTAGCGTGTGGTTAACGGAAACACACGGAGAACGACCGATGTCCACTCTGACCAAGCTGAAGCTCGCCAACGCCTCCCGCAAGCCGATCGAGGAAACCCCGGAGGAGCGCATGCGCAACCGAATGGTCGCGCACCTGACCGAGCAGTTGGAAATGGCGACCGCCCTTGCTGAAGGCCGCCCTTACAAGGCCACCCGTACCGTGCGGGAAAAGGGCGAGGATGGCACGACCGTCACCGTCGAGCGCGAGAAGCGCCTGCGCCCCTGGTACTGGCATGACCTGACCGGCAAGTGGTTCATCGAACTCCGCTACGCCAACACGGTGCTGGCGCTTGGCAAGGACCAGAACGCCATCGAGATCGGGACCAAGGACAAGCTGGTGCAGACGATCCAGACCATCATCGACGCCGTGAAGGCGGGCGAACTGGATGCAGCAATGAAGGCCGCGCTGGCCGCGCGCAAGAAGCCCGGCAAGTCCGCGTAACGCGTTCCCCCTGCCGTGCGTGGCGACATGCACGGCAGTTTTCATGAATGGCAGAGCTGAATTGGCCGTGGCTATTTGGACGCCCCCCAGGTTCCGCACATCCATGAAAATGCGTCTTGGCCCGCATCGCGAGAGATTTGGAAGGGGATATGTAAGGCGCTTGCGATCTGGTGGGGGAAAATTTATACGCCACATCTATCGGCAAATGCACAAAGCACTCTTCGGATCAATAAATGCCATACGCAATCAAAGAGATGTTCTATTCATTACAGGGCGAAGGAGCGCAAGCTGGACGCGCGGCTGTGTTCTGCCGTTTCACCGGGTGCAATCTATGGTCAGGCCGAGGTTCCGACCGGGAAAAGGCCATCTGCAAATTCTGCGACACCGATTTCGTTGGCGCTGACGCGGGCAACTTCTCCGACCCGAATGATTTGGCCGCTGCGGCAATGTCGCTTTGGCCACAAGCTGACGAGGGCCGCCCATTGGTCATCTGTACCGGCGGCGAGCCACTGTTGCAGCTAGACGAAAAGCTGTGCGCTGCCTTTCACGCTGTTGGGTTCGAGGTCGCGGTAGAAACTAACGGCACACGGCCATGTCCTTCCGGCGTCGATTGGCTATGTGTCAGCCCAAAAGCGAATGCTCCACTACAGGCGGTCGAAGGCGACGAACTGAAACTGGTCTTCCCCCAACTCGACGTCGATCCTCAGCGTTTCGCCGATATGGCCTTCAAGCACTTCTTCCTCCAGCCCATGGATGGGGATGATGTCGCTGCGAACACGGAGGCCGCCACGGAATATTGCCTGAAGCACCCACAATGGCGACTGGGCCTGCAATTGCACAAACTCCTGGGAGTGCGTTGAGGGCTTGGATTTTTGTCCACCGCCGCTCAACCTGCACTTGGGTAGCTGGGGCGGCCGGATTGAGCACAGTACGGGCGCAGCCGGGCTGCGCAGAGGCATATTGTGAACTTACTTTAGTGTGTTTACTCACTTCGGGCCGCCCCGCATCACGAGCCAACAGTTAGCCCCACGCTTCAGCGCTGACCGGAACCTCGCGCCTGTAACCCAAAGGCAGCAAAACCCGCGCGCTGTGGTCGGTCGGGGAATTCTCCTTGGTTGGCGGCCTTTCCGTATTTCCCAAAGATATGAGCCTGTTGACACGGCAAATCGCATTTGAAGTCGCGGAATTGCTTCATAACCGCCCAATCAACCGGCTACGCCGCAACCGCAGCGCATTCCCCACGACCGACACAGAACTCAACGCCATCGCCGCCGCAGCGACGATCGGGCTCAAGAGCCAGCCGAACAGCGGATAGAACAATCCCGCCGCGAGAGGAATGCCGGCTGCGTTGTAAGCAAAGGCGAAAAACAGGTTCTGACGGATGTTGCGCATGGTGGCACGGCTCAAGTGTCGGGCACGGGCGATGCCGGCGAGATCGCCTTTGACCAGGGTGACGCCGGCGCTCTGGATCGCCACCTCGGTGCCGGTGCCCATGGCGATGCCGATGTCGGCCTCGGCCAGGGCGGGTGCATCGTTGACGCCATCACCGGCCATGGCCACCACCCGGCCCTGTTCCCGCAGACGGCGCACCACCCGATGCTTGTCCTCCGGCAGCACCTCCGCCTCGACCTCGGCAATGCCCAGACGCTCGGCAACCGCCAGGGCGGTGGTGCGGTTGTCGCCGGTCAGCATGACGATGCGGATGCCGTCGGCACGTAGCGCGGCCAACGCCTCCGGTGTCGATGCCTTGACGGGATCGGCGACGGCGATCACGCCGCCGGGCTTTCCATCCACGGCGACGAACAAAGCGGTGGCACCCTCGCGGCGCAGCACGTCGGCACGCTCGGAGAGGTCGTTGAAATTGATGCCCAGCCCCTTCATCAGCGCCCTGTTTCCAAGCGCCAAACGGCGGGAACCGACCATGCCGGTCACGCCCTTTCCGGTGATGGACTGGAAATCGTGGGTCTCATCCATGTCCACCCCCTGGTTCTGGGCTGCGGCAACGATGGCGGCGGCCAGCGGGTGTTCGCTGGACCGCTCCAGAGAAGCCGCCAGCGCCAGCACCGTGGCTTCATCAAAGCCTGATGCCGTGATCACGGAGGTAACGCGGGGTTTGCCCTCGGTCAGGGTGCCGGTCTTGTCCACCACCAGGGTATCCACCTTCTCAAACCGTTCCAGCGCCTCGGCGTTCTTGATCAGCACGCCCTCGGTAGCGCCGCGCCCAACGCCGACCATGATCGACATGGGCGTCGCCAGCCCCAGGGCGCAGGGGCAGGCGATGATGAGGACTGAAACGGCGACGATCAAGGCGTAGGCCAGCGCGGGCGGCGGCCCCCAGATCGCCCACACGGCAAAGCTGACGGCCGCTACCGCGACCACAGCCGGAACAAACCACCCGGCCACGTCGTCCGCCAGGCGCTGAATGGGGGCGCGGCTGCGCTGGGCCTCGGCCACCATCTGGACGATGCGGGCCAGCATGGTGTCGCCGCCGACCTTCTCGGCCGTCATCACCAATGCGCCGGTGCCGTTGACGGTGCCGCCGATCAGCGTGTCGCTGGGGCCTTTCTCGACCGGCATCGACTCGCCGGTGACCATGGATTCATCGATGGCGCTACGGCCCTCGACGACGCTGCCGTCCACCGGCACCCCGTCTCCGGGCCGTACCCGCAGGCGGTCGCCGACATGAACGTCGGACAGGGGAATTTCCTCGTCATGACCCGAAGCGGTTAATCGCCGGGCGGTTTTGGGGGTGAGGTTCAACAATGCCCGAATGGCGCCGCCGGTGCGCTCGCGTGCCCGTAATTCCAGCACCTGCCCCAGCAGGACCAGGACGGTGATGACCGCCGCCGCCTCGTAATAAACAGCGACCACACCGCCCTCACCGCGGAAGTCGGCGGGGAAGATGCCGGGAAAAATGGTGGCGACCACACTGAATATATAGGCGGTCATCACCCCCAGGGCGATCAGCGAGAACATGTTGAGCTTACGCCGCAGGAACGACTGTCCGCCGCGCACCAACAGCGGCCATCCGGCCCACAGGACCACCGGCGTCGCCATCAGCGCCTGGCCCCAGGCAGCGATGGATGGCGAAACAAGCGCATGCAGGCCAAGGCCCGGAATATGCGCCCCCATTTCCCAGACAGCCAGCGGTAAGGCCAAAGCCAGACCGACCCAGAAGCGTCGGGTGAAATCGACCAGTTCGGGATTGGGGCCGCTTTCGACACTGGGCTGCTCCGGCTCCAGCGCCATTCCGCAGATCGGGCAATTGCCCGGACCGGCCTGCCGAATCTCGGGATGCATGGGGCAAGTGTGGATGACGTCCTCCAGCCCGGCCACGGGCGCCGAGGGCGCCGCCATATAGTGGGCAGGGTCGGCCGCGAACTTATCGCGGCAGTGGGCGCTGCAAAAATAAGTGGTATGGCCGCCCTGTTCGAGCCGATGTTTTGCGGTTGCGGGATCGACGGTCATGCCGCAAACCGGATCAACGGCGGTGGATGGCCTGTTCTTCTGGACGTGGCCGTGGTGGTGGCAGTGATCATGCGATCCGGTCATGGCGACCTCCTTGATCAACGGATGGCCAGCGGCCACGAGAACGAACGTTCGGGAACCGGGCCGACATTGCGGAATTTCAGAATGAGCGTGGACGGCATCGGATCAAGGGGCTGGAACACCAGATTGCCTTTGCGGTGGTGACCGCCTGCCGGGTCGCCGTTCCATGCCGTCGGCTTGTGTTCGCGTCCGTCGGGACCGATCAGGGCGGCGACAGCTGTGACATCGTGATCGAGAGCGACGGAATGGGTGTCGAACACCACGTCGAAGATCCAGCCGTCCGCCTTCAGCGCGAGCGGCGCCACCTTGACCGTCACCTGTCCCTGCCGGTCGGTCTGCGCCTGGAATTCCTCGGCCCTGGCGGCCGGAGGTGAGGCGATGATGGCCAAGCCCACCAGTGCCGCAACGACCGACGCGCGAGAAAGGGACATCACCCGGCGGCCGATATAGACAATTCCAGCCAAGTTGGCGGCCAGCCCGAACCAGAACAACTCGACCTGATATTCGCCGACGAAAGCCACCAGCCCGGTGGCGCCGAGCGCCGGCAGCAGGGTGACGAGATAATGGGTGCAGCACGACAACATCGCCAATCCCGATGTGGTGCCGGTGGCGGCCACCACCTTGCCTGATGCGGCATGGAGGGTGCGGTGAAGGTGGGTGAACAGGCCCGCCTGCACCCCGAAACCGGTGGCCAGGGCGACGATGTAGGGCCAGAACTCGCGGAACTGGTCAAGGGTGAACGACCACCCCGAAAGCGCCGTCAACAGGCCGAAATAGACGAGCAGAAGCGCGGACGCCCCCAGCAAACCGACGCCGAACGCCGGTCCCTTGGAGGTGGACGCCATGACTTGGGACGACACATGGTCATGGGCATGAAGGTGGCAGGCGGTCATCGGAACCTCCCCGAAAATCAATGGTGGGCGTGCGTCGCCGATCCATCATCGCCGAAATGCGGGATGAAGGCGGGAACGTGGGCGGCGTAATCAGGATAACGGACCGGGAAGTGCCGGGCGGCTTCGTGTTCCTCGGCATGGGCAAGGCGAACATACATCACCGCCAAAATCGGGAACATCAGAGCCGTCAGCAGGGTCGGCCATTGCAGCAGGAAGCCCAAAAGGACGGCGATGAAGCCGACATATTGGGGGTGACGGACGACGGCATAGGGGCCGGAGGTCGCCAGTTCTCCCCGGACCTGGGCGGCATGCAGCACATGCCATGCCCGGGCGACGATGATGAACCCGGTGGCGATCAGCAGATTGCTGAGGATGTGGAGCATGCTGACATGGGGATCACCCGACTGGCTGAACAGCGTCGACCACAGATGCCCGGCCTCGTGACTGAACGGGTCGAGCGCCGGATAGCGGTCGCCCAGCCAGCCCGACAGCAGGTAGATGGTCAAGGGGAAACCGTACATCTCGGTGAACAGCGCCAGCACGAAGGCGGAGAAGGCCCCCAGCGAGCGCCAATCGCGTTTTGTTTGCGGCTTGGTGAAGCTGAAGGCGAAGGCGATGAACAGGGCCGAATTGACGATGACCAGCAGCCACAGGCCATAGGCGGGAACGGTGTCGGTCATGACCGTCACTCCTTCTTCGTCGGCGCATGGTCATGTCCGCCGTGCCCATGACCGCCATGCATGAACAGATGCATCAGCGGGCACAGCAGCAGCACCAGAAGCGGCAGATAACCCGCAAGGTGCGCCCAGTGTTCGGCAGCCAGCAGCGTGGCGGCAAGGCCAAGGAAAACCAGCAGCACGATGCCGGTGCGGGAACGCCAGAACGGGGATTCGTGGTGAGTGTGGGTGGTCATGGCGGCCTCCTGTTGTCATAGGGGTATTTCACCACCGCCCTGTAACCCGCCGATGACCGACAAGGTAAAGAAGTGTAAACGGCGGAATTGAAGCGGTCGGGGGATGCCCCCGACCGCTTCATATCGGCGCCGCTTCGGATAAGGGGCTTACTTCCCAAGGTTCGGGGCGCTGGCGCCTTCCGGCCGGATATCGGGGGCGGCGGGGCCGGCCTTGCTGCCGTAAACCGGATGAGCCGGGGAATCGTGGTGCTCGGACGGGCCGTCGCTGTGCAGCGTTTCACGGGGCTTTTCCTGCGGGGCATGGCCGGTGGCCATTTCGGGCATCCCCAGATGCGCCCGCACGATGTTCAGATAATGCTCGGATTCCGGGTCACCCTTCGCACATTTGTCCTTGGCGATGCGGAAACTGTCGGTGACCGACTTGTATCCGTCGCTGTCGGAACGGTCCATGCCCATCGGGTACATCTTGTCCCATTTGGCCTGAACGTCCTTGACCGAGGCGCCGCAGGTGGTCGCCGCCGCCTGAGCCAGGGAAACGCTGCCCATCAGCACCGCCAGGGCGGGAACGGCGACAAAAGCAATCCTCTTCAGCATCGTATTCTCCGTTTTCACATAACCGCCATATCTGCGGCAAAACGGACAATGCCATGTGAATGTAAATCGCGTGCGACAGTGATTGTAAAATAATGAATCCATTCTGCGGCAAATAATTAACAATAAACAAAGCCAATGTGTAAAATGTAAACAAGCATTTCCTCAATTGGCGCACTCACATCGTCCTATTTTGTATTTTTTCTACTATCGTGTTGTCGCCTTATGCTGTCCGGCCAGCGGCTCTTGATGAATGCGAGCGTTGCCCAGATTTGCTGATCCGAGAGCACCCCTTGGAATGCGGGCATGTCGCTTTCGTAGCCGGGCGGGGCATAGGCGGCGATCCCGTTCTTGATGATTCCGAACAGATCCTGATCGGCATGATGCCAAGTATGCCCCTGGGCGTCGTGCGGCGGGGCCGGCAGGCGGCCATCCGGCTTTCTGGTTTGCCAGTCGGGCTGTCCCTCCAGCTTGGCGCCGTGGCAGGATGCGCACTGGACGGCATAGATATCCCGCCCAAGCGCGACCTGTTTGGGATCGTCAGGGTCGGCGCGACCGGCGCCGAAGTCGGTCAACCACAGTGCGGATGCGCCGCCGGCGGCCAGAGCAAGGGCGGTCGCCGCGAAAAATGCCGCTTTGCGTCGCCCCATTCACTTCTCGCCCGGCGGACGGTTGCAGCAGGGCGAAACCGGCGCGCTGACGTTGGAGGCGATATTGTCGTCGGTGAATTTGATCCATCCCCGGCGCAACGAGTTGAACAACCCGCCGGCTGGGGTGGCGCCGGCCTTGGCCGCGATGGTCTCGATGTCGTCCAGGCGAAGATGGCGCAGATCATAGGTCACCGTGAGGTGCCCACCCTTATCCGCGCGGACGTCGGCAATGCCGGGTTCGGCTTCAAGGGCGGCGACCACCGGGCCGATGTCTTGGGCGGACAGGGAAAGTGTGTGGCTCACCACGAGCGGATCGGAGGTCATGACAAGGGTTCCTTCCTTCCGTTTCGGTCGTGGACGGAAGCGCGTCTTCCGTCTGCCCTCAATTCAACACCCGGCAGGTAACAGAACGACGACCGGGAGTGTAAAGAAGTGTAAACGGAACTAAATGAACCGCTGGTGGAGTTCGGCCCCCATCTGCCGCCGGGCACAATCCTCGTCGGCGATGCAGCATTCGGCATAAAGCGCGTCGGCGATCTCGAAAAAACGGTCAAGGACGACCGGATCGAAATGCCGCCCGCGCCCCTCCGCCAGGATCGCCTTGGCCTCATCCAGAGAAAGCGGTTCCTTGTAGGGGCGCTTCGAGGTCAGGGCGTCGAACACATCGACGACGGCGAAGATGCGTGCGGCCAGGGGGATGGCGTCTCCGGCCAGCCCTTGAGGATATCCGCTGCCGTCGAACCGTTCATGATGCCCGGCGATCACTGCGGCAGCCGGTTCCAACCAACGCGATCTTCCGACAATTTTCAGTCCGCGCGTCACATGGGTCTTCATGACGGCGAATTCGTCATCGGTCAGCTTGGCCGGTTTCAGAAGAATGGCATCCGAGATGCCGATCTTGCCTACATCGTGCAGGAAAGCGCCCCGGATGAGGTGACGGATGGCCTTGTCGTCCAGCCCCATATGCTGGGCGAGACGGACGGCATAGACCGTAACCCGGTAATTGTGGGCATCGGTGTCGCTGTCCCTTTGGGCGATGGCGTTGCCCAGGGTCAGCAGGGCGTCGAGATTGGCATCGACTGCATCGCGGGCATGGCGGATCACCCGACGTTCCAGTCCCAGCATCACCGGAACCAGAACGGCCAGGGCCAGGATCGCGCTCAGCGCCACACCCGCCACCGACCACGCCACCTGACGGTTCAAGGTGGTGTGGACCGCATCGTCGATCTGGTAGATGCCGAGGAAACGCTGCTGACTGTCGTCGATGGCGACGGACACGAAGATGAACAGGCGTCCGCCGTCCCGAAAGGTGAGGTGGCGGTCACCATCGACCGTCTGGTCGATCAGGTCCCGGACCCGACCGCGCAGGGTGTCGCCGACCTCATCTTGCCATCGTTCCTGGATCGTGTCGCCTTGGGCGGAAATCACCCGGGCGAACACGAACCCGCCGAGATCGACCTCGCCCCGGTTCATGCGCCCCGCCATTCGATCCATGACATGGGTCAGTCGCGTCGCCTGCTCGACCGCCATCCGATGCACCAGGGAATCGAGAACATCGACGGCGAAGACATAGGAAACGACACCGGCTGCAAGTGCCAACAGCGTCCCGAATGCCGCCAAACGGATCAGGATTTGCCGACGGATTCCGGGCAGCACCGCAGCCAAGGAATTCACCCGTTCCGAATGTGGTCGATGAACGCGTTGGCGTTGGCGGCAAGCAGGCGCGCCTGCTCGGCGACATCGATCGAAGCGTGGTGAACGGAAATCGACGCCTCCCCGGTCTCGGACGCCGCCTTGCCGATCGACGCGACGTTGTCCGTGATGGCCCCGGACCCGCTGGAAACTTCATCGACATCGCCGGAAATACCCTGCATGGCGGCGATCTGTTCCTTGACCGACGCATCGATGGTTCCGGCGATGCCCGAGACTTCGCCGACGATGTCGCGAATGCCCGAAATAGCCGTCACCGCGTTTTGAGTGGCCGACTGGATTTCTCCGACCTGGGCGGAAATCTCTTCGGTCGCCTTGGCGGTCTGGTTGGCCAGATGTTTCACTTCGCCCGCGACGACGGCGAATCCTTTTCCGGCCTCTCCGGCCCGGGCCGCTTCGATGGTGGCATTCAGCGCCAGAAGGTTGGTCCGCGAGGCGATGTCGTTGATCAGGCTGATGATTTCACCGATACGCCCGGCGGCCTCGGCAAGGCCGCGCACCATGGTGTCGGTGCGCCCGGTTTCGGCGACGGCCCGTTCCACGATTTCGCCGGAATGCCGCATCTTGACGCCGATCTCGGCGATCGACTCGGTCAAGGCGCGGGCCGTGGACGCCACGCCGCGCACCAGATCCAAATTCGCCGTCGCCCGCGAGGTCGTGGATTCGGCCTGACCAACCGTTTGCTCGGCGGTTCTACGCAGGGTGCCGGCGGTTTCGTTCATTTTGGCCGCCGAGGCCGCGACGCGGGCCAAGGCCGAGGAAAAACCCTGCTCAAATTCACCTGCCAAGGCCAGCATGGCGGTCCGACGTTCCTCGGCGGTGCGGCGGCGGGCCTCCTCCTGTTCGGCCTGAAGGGCGGCGATGCGCCGGGCATTGTCGCGGAAAATCTCCACCGCCGCCGCCATCTCGCCGATTTCGTCGCCGCGCCCGCGCCCGGGAACCTGGACATCCAGCTCACCTTCGGCCAGCCGCCCCATGGTGACGGCCATGCGCGAAACGGGAGCCGCGACGGCGCGCCCGACCAGAACGCTCAACCCGACCACCAGAAGACCGATCACGGCGATGAAGATGGTCACCGCCCGTTCCTGGAGCGTGACGGCCTCGGCGACCTCGGCCGCCATCGCATCGTGTTCGGCCTGTGCCGCTTCGACCATGCCGTTGACCAAAGGCAGAATGTCGCGCGTTTCGATCTCGCGCAACTGGTCCGGCTGCCCCGCCAAACGCTTGAGATGGGCGGCGACGGAAGCCGCTTGCTCCGCGATGCCGCCGCTCCCATGTCCCTGATGACCGCCAGCGAACGTCATGGCGGCCGGCCGCAACCTTTCCGCCAAAGCCGCTGCCGCCTGGACCGCTTCGTCGAACTCCCGTTTCTTGTCCGGGGTGGGCGCCAGCAACAGGTCACGATGGGCCAGCCGCGCTTCGGTGATCTGGTGGCGTAAATCATAGGCCGCCGCCACACGGCGGTTGATGTCGTCGATCATCCGCCGATGACCGTTGGCGACATGGTTGCCGTAGCCATAGGCCGCACCGATGGCCACCAATCCGGCCAGGACGATAAGGGCAATGATTCCGACCTGCCAACGCAGATGCAGTCGCGACAGCATGGTTCCAATTCTTTCCGTGTTGACTTGGGCCGCCCTTCAATCGGGGCGGCCCACAGTCCTAAGCGTGACGGGGTTTCGTTTACTTGGCGGTCGGTGCCGGGGTCTGACCGAAGCAGGGCATGCCGCCGTTGCCCATCATGCCGCCGCCCATCATCATGCCGCCGAAGCCCATGCCGTAGCCGCCGATGGCGGTTTGGGCGATGGTCTTCTGCTTGTCGTCCAACACCTTGAACAGGGTGTCGCGGGCTTCCAGGACCGTCGTCATCTGCTCAAGGCGGCTTTCGTGCATTTTGCGCATGAAATCGACCTGATCCTTGGGAGCCATCTTCTGGACGGCGTCGAAATCGATGCTGTTGTGGGTGTCGGTCATCGACTGGACGTTGGCCTGGGCGGCGGCGACATAGGCGCCCCACGCCTTTTCCTGGGTGGGCGTGATCGCCAGCTTCTTCTTCAGCGCGTCGAACCAGCCCTGGTCGTAGGCGCCCATCATCCGGCCCCAACCTTGTCCCTGGCCGCCCATCATCATGCCCGGCCCCATGCCGTAACCCATTCCCTGGGCAACGGCATGAACCCCGTACAGGCCGACCACACCCAAGGCGGCAGCGGCGGCGATTGTCATGGCGATGCGTTTCATGGTGGTTCCCCTTTGATCCGGCGGCGGGCACCTGCCGCGCCGCGTGAATTTCAAGACGACCTTATATAATCACGGGCGTGTATCAGGGGTGTGTCCGTCAATGTAAAGAAATGTAAATATACGGATTACATCCGATGCTGTTCGTACAGGATGCCGTTGGCCGCCTGTATCTCACGGACATAGGCGATGATTTCCTCGATCTGCGCTTGCGTGACCTGCGGCTGCGGCGGCATGTCGCCGAAGTTCCAGTGGTGACGACGCACGCCGTCGCGGGCGGCCCGGAAAAAGGCCTCGTCGGCATGATGGCCGGGGTTGTAGATGCGGTGGAGCAACGGCGGCCCCTTTTCGCTGCCGGTCCCGTTGACGCCGTGACACTGGGCGCAATTGGCGTCAAAGGCACGCTTTCCAGCCGCAGCGACCCGCGATAATTCGGGCAGACGCAGTTGCGGGGCCGCCTCCTGCGGCCCCGAGGAAGAGCTGAACATGTTCGAGACCAACAGACCCGCGCCTCCGACAAGAATTCCGATCACCAACAGCTTCGGCAGATGGGCCAGTGCTCCCTTCATCTCACCCTCCCTCAGTGCTTCATATGGCCGGAATGGTCCATCGGCATGGCCCCCTGATCCGCAGGCTTTACTGCGGTTCCGGCGAAACCGTTTGCCGCCTGCATGGCGCGGATATAGGCCAGCACGTCTTTTTCCTGGCCGGGCTTCAGACCTTCGGGCTTGGGCATGTCGCCGAATTTCCACATATGGCTTTTGGCGCCCGAGGTCGCGGCAGCCAGGATGACGTCGTCGCCGTGCCCGGACCCCAATTGGTAGAAGGCGTGCAGCAGCGGTGGCGCGGCGTCGGAGCCGCGCAAGGCAGTGCCGTGGCAGGCGGCGCACACCTGTTCGAATGCCGCCTTGCCGGCGCCGGCCCGGGCGGACAGCGGCGGCGTCACCACTGCGTCCTGGGAAAAGCGGGCGGAGACCGCCTTGCCGTTCACGGACAGCGACAGGATGGTCGCTACCTTGTCGGCCGGGGTGACGCTCGTATCGCCGGTCAGCATCACGCCGTCCGCCTTCAGCGGCACGTCCTGCTTCTTGCCGTTGACCAGCAGCGTCGCCTTGCCCGCGGCCGTCACCGGCTTGTCGCCGTGGTCGCGCACCCAGGCGCGGATGCCGCCGTCGCGCACCGCGAACTCGATACGCCAGCCGTCGGCGGTCTCGGTGATCTGGCCGCCGTAATTGGCGGTCAGCACGCCGTCGGCGGCGGCGGGAAGCGAAGTGCCGAGGATGGCGGCAGCCACGGCGATAGCCGCAAGAGTCTTCATAGATTTGGTCTCCTTGTTAAAGCAGGTCATGCCATCGCCTCCTGGAGGCGGGCATCGGCGGCCACCCGTTCCACCGAGGAACGGGCCACCAGCAGAAACACGACCGGGGTGACGATGGTGTCGAGGATGGTCGAGGACATCAGACCGCCGAAGATCACCACGGCAACGGGATGCAGGATCTCCTTGCCCGGCTCGCCGCCGGCCAGAACCAGCGGCACCAGGGCCAGCGCCGCCACCAAGGCGGTCATCAGCACCGGCGTCAAACGCTCCAGCGAGCCGCGTATCACCATCTGCGGGCCGAAGACCTCGCCTTCATGCTCGACCAGATGCAGATAGTGCGAGACCTTCATGATGCCGTTGCGGGCCGCGATGCCGGTCAGGGTGATGAAACCCACCAAACTGGCGACGCTCATGGTCTGGTCGGTCAGCCAGATGGCGGCGACGCTGCCGACCAGGGCCATGGGGATGTTGCCCATGATGATCGCCGCCAGCTTGGCCGACTTGAAGTGGCTGTACAGCACCACGAAGATGCCGGCCAGCGACACCACCGCCAGCATGGCGATCAGGCGGCTGGCCTCCTGCTGGCTCTTGAACTGGCCTTCATAGGTGACGTAATAGCCTTGGGGCATCGCCATCTCGCCCAGGGTCTTCTGGACATCGGCGATGATGGCGGCCATGTCGCGGCCTTGGCTGTTGGCCAGCACCACGATGCGGCGCTGCATGTTGTCGCGGTTGATGATGTTGGGGCCGGTGGTCTCAACCACCTCGGCCAGCAGCGACAGCGGCACCTTGCCCGCAGGCGTATCCACCAGGATCTGACGGAAATCGGCGGTGTGAGAGCGCCAATCCTCGGCCAGACGCAGCACCACGTTGAAGGTACGCTGGCCGTCGCGGACCTGGCTGACGGTCTTGCCGTTCAGCGCCGCTTCCAGGGTTTCGGTCAACTGATCCAGCGTCAGGCCGTATTTGCGGGCCTCGGCACGGTCGAGACGAAGCTGCAATTGCGGGATCAGCACCTGCTTTTCCACCTGAAGGTCGGCGATGCCAGCCACCTGGGCCATGCGGCTGCGGGCTTCCTCAGCCAAATTGCGCAAGGTGTCGAGGTCGTCGCCGAAAATCTTGATGGCGATCTCGGCCCGCACCCCCGACAGCAGGTGGTCCAGACGATGCGAAATGGGCTGGCCGATATTGGTGACGATGCCGGGAATGCGGGCAAGCTGAGAGCGCAGATCACCCAGGATTTCCTCGCGGCCCCGTTCCGACGGTTTCAAGTCCACGTCGATTTCGGTGTAGTGGACGCCCTCGGCGTGCTCGTCCAACTCGGCGCGACCGGTGCGCCGTCCGGTGGAGATGACTTCCG